>ENA-ORXC01000261-ORXC01000261.1-marine-metagenome-genome-assembly--contig:-NODE-261-length-42768-cov-115.771521_pt1 | contig 42768 bp, 51 predicted proteins | sample MGYA00237865_ERZ511478 | MGnify/ENA metagenome assembly ERZ511478
CTAACCCGAGAAAAAGTATTCAAAGAATGCGCTTGCAAAAGCTATAACTACATGTATGGATTATGCTCTAATCTATGTAAAAACGCAAAATCAAAACCCTCACAAAATATGAAACAAAATACGCACAAAAAAAAGAGAACTTAAAATCAAAATTATAGCAAAAAATGCTGTCACAAACAGACAGCTAAATCTAATCAACATCCGTTACATTGCACCTCACGACCTAATAAATTTAAGTGAAAAGTATTTTTCGTAGAATTTATAATGATAGTTCTATGTAAAAATTGCACCTGACGCATTATGCTGTCATGTAAGACGCTTTCGTAAACAAAAGAAAGGTAACTGTCTATTTTCGGGCAATACGAGAAAGTAATAAAATCCTAACTAATCAACCTCTCTTACATCAGACCCTACAACCTGATAAATTTAAGTGTACAATATTTTTCGTATAATTTAGCACCATAGTTTTATTGAAAAATCGCACCTAACGCATTGTCTTACCATCTAAGAGACTTTAATGTCTGAGGGGGAGGTAACTGTGTATTTTCCGGTGATAGTATTTTCCTGTTCAAAAACCTCAACACAAAATTGAGTGCCAAACAGTTTAACCTTTTCAACTAACGCCTTAATTTGTGTCAGATATGGCTCGCACTCGGAAGGTACATTTACAATAAAGTCGCAAGAATTTTGATACTCCTCACACCATTTTATAAACGGACACTCCTCACCTTCCTCGTTCCAATATATTATTGGGCAGCTTTGTCTTTCCTCATCCCAAAAAATATACACTCTTGGGTCAGGAGTTGGATCACTGATATAAATACCATCACACTTAAATTTACAGCGAAGCATCTCCTCAATGACACACACTTGAGGACTCCACATATGACAAAATTCAATCTCTCTCGTCACTCTATCATACTCGCGTTGAATTTTGTCAAGATGTGAAGTCAAGACTTTAGCAAAAGCTAAAATCTTTATTTTATGCCATTCGGATGGCAATGTTTTTCTTAAAATGTATTTGAAATCCATAATCAACAGTTGGCAGCAGGCGTATAAGTTATCTTGTCCGATAACGGAAAATAGTTATCTATGACTAAACAACCAGAGCGTGTCAAGTAATCCTGTCCAACCTCTTGATATGCAGGAACATTATCATATGCGATACTCGCACAAAGTTCCGATATATTAACGTCAATAACACCAGTTTTCGTACATATTGCCTTAATTAATTCATTACGGCGAAATACACCATTTCCAAATGGCAGGTTGAGAAGATAGTCATTGATACATTGCTCAACTTCCTGACGCATCTCTACTATCGGAATAAGACCATCATATATAATTTCAGCACACAACTTCAGTACATCACTGTTAAGGCTCACAGCTTCAACAGTCGTTCCGGCTGGCTTAATACATGCCAAATAAGTATTAAGTGCAGCAAGCTCCTCCTCGCTCAACGCTTCACCATCTAAACCCTTCACTTTCACAAGAGTTCTGCATCCATTGGCATTATTGACCTCCGACACAGCACACTGACCGACAATTCGCTTAGATTCATCAATCTCGTCATATTGTAATACTCCATTAATAGACCTAATAGTATCACCGAATTGAAAGTGCTCCGTAACCATAAAGCACAACCAATCGGGTGTCATTATTTGTGCCTCTCGCGCTCGTTGTATCAACCGGGCTTCATATTTTGCATACCAAATACGCATCTTGAAGCTAATAATAGCGAAAACTTTTATCAGTCCTCGCCATAAAGAAGGCTTTGCACTTGATGTAAAGCATGACAGGTCTGCATCATTCTCTTTTTCTTCAAGTATTTGGTCACAAATGTCTTGAACACACTCCTTAGCTTCAACACCTATTTCAAATAAATTGTCAAAGTCAGGGGCTTCCTGCTCATATATATATTTAGCTATATCAAAATTATCTGCCATCTGAAATAGGATAGGCTTCGACACATAACTCACCGTTTTCGTCGAAGTGTATTTTAACTACATGATACCCTGCCAACTTCAAATTAGCACGTACCTTTTTCTTCAATTGATTTCTTTGAAGATGATTTGAACAAACATATTCATCTATACCAACACCAAGCAAAGGACACCATTTAAATTCTCCTTTGTGAGCTTTTAAAATATGCTTGATATGTTGTTGTGTCGCATCACCAGCGACTAAATCACCATTTTCAACAAGCAAGTCACCATCCTCATCAAGCAGGATGTCCCAATTATCTTTTGTGTCAGTTATTCTTGCCATATCAGTGACAAATATCATTATCGCCAAGCCCGGCTTTATTGACCGGGATTAGCTCATTCAAAAGAGAAGTAATTAAAGCCGCTTTAAAGCTCGCACCTCCATCCGTAGGAACAACAGGCGCATTCTGAATAGCCTTTATGATGCTGATTATCTTATCATCAAGCGCACACAATATGCGCTTTAATGGGTCAATGTTGACCAACGCCCCATTATCGCCACCATTAAAAACCAGTTTTCCATCATCGCTCAAAGCCGCTTCAAAACCATTTTGAGCGACAATTGAAGCAGCATCGAAGCAAGATACCGACTCTAAAAAATACTTCGTCTCCTCACCTTCTATCATGCCAACAATGACGGGAGTTTCCTCTGAAGGATAAATAAAAACACCTTTCCCACTTCCATCAATAACAGAAGCTAACCGAACATCATATATCACACCATCTTCGTCATTCACAGGAGCAACATCACATGTTCCCTCTGCCCTATCTACACGCAACACAGTTGCAAGTACATGTGTTATTGAAATATGCTTACGTAACTTATGGTATCCGGCTGCATGAGCCAGAAGGTTTGCGTTATTCGATATTTTAAAATTATCTCCCATTAATAATTCATTATCAATATTTCTGTCCTCCTTGCCTTGAGTGCCTGACGCTCTCCAATTTCTACAACGTTCAAACCATGCTCTTCGGCAAGCTCCAAAACCTTCGGATTCGCAAACTCTGAAATCGCAAAACGTATCCGAAGTGACATCATTACAACAAACAAATCGGACGTGTCCTGGTAACTAAATGAGTTGCTATAATTATCCGCAGTACCCAAATATGGTGGATCACAATAGATAAAAGCCTTATCACGCTCACGTTGATTTTTGAAACTGATTTTTTTGAACAATTCTCTAAAATCATAATTCGAGAATTGACAGCCCATCAGCGCATCAATCGTCTCATCAATTCGACCAAGAGCTATCCGCTTCGTATTGCTCCTGCCAAGCGTCATTGTCGTATCTTTCCCCATAAACCCGAAATTCGAGTAAAACAGAAATCTAACGGCAATCCGAATCGCATCAGTTTCATCAACATGCTTCCAAGTCTTGAACAAATCAGAATGAACAGGCATGATTTTAAGTAATGCCCGAAACTCATCCGCCTGAGTCATCAAAACATTAAACAGATTTACGACATTATCATCGTAATCATTTAATATGTTATAAGGAATTCGCTCCTTATTAAAAAACATTCCACCTGCGCCAAAAAATGGCTCAATGTACATGGAATGGTCAGGAAAATACGCTTGTATCTTTCCTGCAATCTTGGTCTTCCTTCCAAGTCTCCTCAATATCATATCTCCACAATTTCAAAAACCAAAAAAATCAACCTACTCTACTCCCGATGTGCAGCGTCCTTCGATACCCAAAACTGTCAAAACGCTCCCACACTTCGTCTATGAAGTATCTCCCACTTCGCTCCGGGTAATCACAATCAGTCAGTTCAACAATATCCCCATGCTCTGCGTAAGGTACTCCAAAAGTGGTCACTGTGCCGCGATACCCGTCTATTCTAAGCAGCTTCTCATGCTCCTGTGCTTCTACACGTAGAGAATCTGCGTCGAGGTCATAAAAATGAAGCGTGTGGCTCTCGCCTGTTTGAGAGCCGATGACTTCCTCTATCTTATTGCCATCCGGCTGAATTGAAATAGCTCGTATCTTCAACTCAATATCATCACGACGTTTATACTTCAAATTTTCCCTTACAATGTTTTTTTGAAATCCTAACTCAATTCGCTCCGGTTCAATCGAATAAGCAAAGCCTACAAAGAGACGTCGCCCACGAAAATACGACACCAAGCCGTACCGTTCCTTCAGCATCTGAAGTACCTTAGCCGCACTCGGTTCTTTCAGCAAGCGCACCGGACCGAGCTGTGCATCGGCAAGGGATGTAAACAGAAAACCCGATGGCGTAATTATCGCCTCCAATAGCTCTTGAAGCGACACATCACGCCACGACAGCTTATAATTCGTCTGCTTGAGCTGCCACATGCTGTCTTCGCAATGAATCTTAACAGGAACGCCCGGCTCTACTTCACGGACATAACCAACGAACACCTCACGATGATTATAGTCATAGCCCATATTGATAATCACCTCATCGCCGCGCCGTATCTGATCGCGGATATTGACGCCATTCAACGCCAAATTACGCGGCAGCTCTACCACCGCCGTGTCGGTGAGATTCTTCCATGACTTACGGATTCTTACCGCATGGACGAAATCGAATTGGAACACCCCAATCCGTATGTCGCAGGTCATGTTGTGCATTATAATGTATCAATATAACCAGTCATAAGCGGTGAACCTACCCGACCTCGACGAAGCCCAAAATACGGATATATAGTACGCTGATAAAACCCAAAATGAGAATACACAACAACTGAATTAACCAAGAAATCCAATCGCTCCGCAGCACTATCATATTGCATCGCCAGGTCAGGGCTTCCGGCATTGCCAGTCGCATTGCGCCATACCCATTGATTCCATGACATATCATCATAATAAATTCTAATATCATTACCAATGACCAAGAAGTGCGGAAAATGACTATTCGCGCCATTGCCGGAACGGTCAGCGACTAATCCAGCCTTGATATATGGATTGTTTTCAGCCGTAAATTTTAAAGTAAAATCACCCTTCACAAACCCCTTCTTCGAGTGTGCTGAACCGTAGCGAGGTCCAGAAAAGCTGAATGTGCCGTTGTTTTCGGTCACTTGATTCAAGTGAATCTCATCGCTTACATTGACTGATTGATTGATGAGAACTCTCACAGCATTTTCGCAAACTCCCCATCGTGAGATGTCTGGAAAATCATTATCAATCACTCTAATCCCAAATAGATAATTGAATGAATTCCCGACTGGAATAGTTACATTTGCGCGAAAACCCCAAATTGATTGCGCTGAAATACTATTCACCGTAAAACCACCTACCGGTATTCCACCACCAATCATTAAAATTTCTATATTGTTAGAATTAATACAACTTCCTCTCACAATCAAATCAACAGTTTCGCCTTCACACACCAAATTAGGCTCAACAGACTTAATTACCATCTTTTCAAAACAATTCCTCACATTCGCCACGCTCGCCGCATTTCCACCCTCAAAAAGAAACATCGCATCTTCCTCAGGCTTCTCGATAATCACTAACTCATCGCTCACCTTATCTTCCGCAGAAACCACCGAAATCCCAGGAGAAATATAAGCCGCTCCACTCGGATTCGTCACCGCGAAATCATAATCCAATAGCCCGGCAGATTGCGGCACATCGAGCGTTGCCGTGATGCAATTACTGGTAATCTCGGTAATGGTCAGCACTGGCGCGCCGCCGCCGATGCCGTTCAAGACATCCACCGTCGCGCCGGGTGCGAAACAGAAGCCACGCAGCTTCACCTCGCCGCTTTCGCCCGGACACCATACCTGCGGCGTGACCGACGTAATGACGGGCTTATTGATGCAAGCAGCCAGCGCATCGAGCGACACGCTACCATTCACACCTGCATCGACGAAAGGTAGTAGGGCATTTTCGCCCGGCTTCCCTTCCGGGAAAACCAACGATACCTCAGTATCACCACCGCCATAGCATTCCAAAAATTGCTCTACCGTAATAAGCTTAGGAGCATTGCTATCAGGTGATTGAATGGCAATACACCATTCACCATCAGGTTTTTCCGCACCTAAATTCAAAGCCGTTAACGCCTTTATATCTAAAGGTGCAGCACCTCCGTCACCCGGCTGAATTTCAGCCAAAATACACTGCAATAAATTTTCAAAAGTATAATGACCAAGTTCATTATCTTCAATGCGACAAATGAAAAATCTATCCGTGGGATTAGGTTTCAAAAATGAATTATCGAAAAGTTCCTTGATATTAATTGCCATAATAATATATATGTTCGTTGTTCCAAGTAATAGGTTGCCCCGACATATCGGTAATCATGCACCTGTTATCATTCCAAACCGTGACGACAATAGGACATCCACTATCATCACAAATCACCTCTCCGGCATCATCACAAATATTTTCATAATTACACCAATCGCCACAATTGACGACCCTACATTCGCGCTCCTTTCGTTCTGCAAAAAAATCACGAAACTCCTGTAAGAAACCAAGTGAATCAGGTAGCTGCTTCCGAATACAAAGCACTTGCCCCGTCTTCAAAATAGAATCCGGCTCAAGCTGGTTATCGCACCAAATCAGTCCGGCAGCTTCAAACCCACCATACTCTTGTATGGAGACATCCTCAATTGACTGCCCACGCTCGACTTGGATATAATATTTATCTGACGGTCTTGCCATTATATGCCCTCTGGTATAGTTCTCAATTCAACCGGGATGTCAGCTATGCCCCTTATCACAAAGTCAGTACTATGCAACTCGCCCGGCTTATCTATCGTCTCAATCGTTTCTATCGCCAACCTATAAATACCTTTCCATTCCAATTGCTCTGCCCCGATAACGAATGAGGTGGCTGTCATCGCTCGTTCAATGAGGTTCAAATAGCGCAATTGGTCTTCCGGCTTATTGAACTCCTTAGAGTTCACCATTGTACCGACGATGGTAACACTGGTGACATCATAACCAAAACTTTCGATGACCACCGAGCCTCCACCATTGATAGGCGTTTTGATTAACTTAGACTTTTTAATTACCCTTGTAATCATAGATGATGGAGGCATGAGCCAACCATCCAACCCATTGCTTGAGTCCAAAGGCAATTCTTCAAAAAGCCTCACCTCCTTTACTTCACCATCAACTTTAACCTTATATTTTATATTCTCCCAAAAAATAGGGAACTTGACATTTACTCTTTTATCAGTGTAAATGTCACTATCGTTAGGTGTAAGTGCTTGTGGTAAAAATTGAGACATAATAAAAAAGCAGCCGTTAAGCTGCTCTATTTTCCTTTGTTGAAGTATGCGTAAGCATACCACAGTTTATAATAAACATCGACAGGCAGCTCGCTTGGGTCGGCTATCTTATAATGATAGCTAATCACCGCATCCTTAAATTTTCTATTTTGGTCTATTTCGTCTTGCCGGGCAATTGCATGTCTTTCAACAAGTCTGATGCGTCTCCCGTACTCATCTCCGGCATCGGAAAAAAAGCAATAGCACTTTTACACGCCAATGTATAGTCTTCGCCTTGCTTATTTTGAAAGTCCGAATGACCTCCTATTGCGAGGTTCTTGAGTATCAAGTCACCGCCACCAATCAAGTCCTGACGGGCATAAAACTGATTAATTTCCTGATACAATTTCAAAAACATAGAACCAATGTAATGAAAAGGTTTTACCCAAATAATCTTAGTCCCACATTCAGACTTAATGAATTTCAAGTCAGGATATTGGTCAAGCCATTTTTTGACCTGTTCATTGCTTGGATTTGATATATAATTTTTCATAATTATTGTACTGGTTGGTCAAAAAGAATTTTTCCGACAGGCACAGTAAAACTTGATGTACCGTCACCGTCTAATGAAGCTCCATTGACGTGCTTATTGAAGCAAAAACACGTAATGATGTCCATGCAGTACACACCCTGACTATCTCGAAAATACGCCAACACATTTATATCACCTGCATCGGTCAAATCTTCTAAGCCCGGATTAACCGTCTTCAATAATTGGAAAATCTCCTTTAACTCGCAGTTAGATATTGTAAAGTTGAAAAAGTAGTTTTTGCTCCCTTTTTTCAGTTCATAAGGCTCTCCACCTGCACCGCGAGTAAATGAATTACTACGATCTACTCCCCACTCTGCATCAGAGATAGAGTAGAGTTCACTTCCTGCAATATTGATACGCATATCAGCTTGAGCGCATCTTCTATTTCCTGTCGCCATATTATTGAGTATTAGTGTCTGTCAAAGTCATTTCAAAACATAATTGAATACACTCGACTTTGCCACGTTTTCTTATATTGATAGTAATGAATACACATCCCGACTTGGCAAAATTATTGACATTGCCATTTACGTCAGGTGTAATGTCATCTACAACGATGCTTTCAATGCCTGAAATTGCTGCGCCAAGCTGATTGTCAATCAAATTTTGCAACTCAAGTTGCCATGCAGTCGCTATTCCAAAATTCAATCGTCCGCCTACTGGCTCTGACACTTGATATGTATTCAATTTGGTGCAAGCCCAATCATAAAACAAGTCATTCACTTTGCATGCGATAGCATTACAAACACTATCATTCACGTTATTAGCGCGATTCGTGGCAGTTCTGTTATGAGTCATAAAAATACCTCCACCGCGCTTCTGTGGACACGCAATGAGATAGTTTTTATTGTGCAAAATTTGAAGTGGCGTGATACCCGAAATCGGGTCAGCATCGTTCAAATTCTCCACGTTGTGACCACCGCTAAGATACACCCCATCAGTATAAACACCTGCGCTGGCATCCGTCAGATTAAACTTCGTATAGTCCTTCTGTGCAAAGCTAAAAAGACAACCTGCCTTACAGCCCATACCAACCACAGAGCCGACATCCGTAGAATTTTCATACCAAGCAATATCGGAATTAGAAATATTGCAGTCTTGGAAAAAAGCCACTTGCACATTAGGTGCAGTTTGCTCATTCAGGTCAATCAATTCAGCGCAGTCGCCTTGCCAACCCCAACCATCCAAAACAACATTGCCAATCGGACAGCCTTTACAATTATAGCAATCGACCAGCCCTTGAGCTACGCCAATCGCGTCAGTAACACCATTGACCAAACCATTCGATACATCGAAGGTATAATCATCACCAACCTTGCCGCCTTCTACAGAGCCGGGCAATGCCCAATTATCATTACCGGACTGCACCACGCCCAAATAATCAACTTTATTATTGATTTTATTGAGCAATTGAGTCGCATAAGGTTGGTCTTTACTGACCGCCTCACTCATTGGCACACGCGGAATTACAGTAATCCACAGTTTCGTGTCCGGGCATCTCAAAAAGACATTACGGACATTATGCCACAGCAAATCCGGCTGTTTGGGTAGCCCTTCCGAATCCGTACCCGTATCTGCTTCCGACCACTCCTCAGTCACCCCAAGAGCCTCCAACTCTGAAAGCGAGTTGAGTTCAATCACCGGATAGGTACAAGTACCATCATAGACATAGCTCTCCGGCATCTGCCCCATGATTATGAGAGCAGCCGTACAAAGTTGCGCGACATCTCTATCTGCACCCGACTTAGGTACTATTTTGATTGCATTAATCATTTATCACCATCTTTCGCAAAAAGCCCTATCGCTCCGGCAATAACCATCACCACAACATCCCAAGAAGCTCCTTGTGTGAATACAGAAACCACAGCAGCACCAATAACAAATGTACCAAGTACAGTCGTCACCATGTTTTGCGTGATACAGTTCTTTGCTTGCTCTACACTCATGTCAATTGATTGATTCGTTTTTGAAGTTGCAAAATCTTGACCTCTTGAGTCTGCAATTTTGCCTTATATTCATCGGCATTCAATACCGTTTCAGCCGCACTTTGAGCCGCTTCAATAGCCTTAATAGCCTTAATAGCATCAGCTTCCTTAGCCGTTTCCGGCAAACCTAAGTGTTCAATTATTTTTTTCATTCGCCTTCAGTTTCTGATAGGTTAATGTCCGGGCATTCAGTCGAACACGAGGGAATGACTCCGGCGTATGTATAGGTATTTCCGCATATTTCTATGGTGAAAATAATGTCTTCACTTTCGAGGTTCGAGACCAGCGGCGTGAGGTCGAAGTCACTGGTCGGGTCGGGTACTTGGATGACGTTCGTGCCGTCTGTCGGGTCGTCATTGACGGCAGAGTTCAACCATGCTATGTTCGTGCCATACGAATTCGCACAGGCCAAACCGGATATTGGATTGCCAAGTCCTACGCCAATTACATTATATGTAGTATTCAATGCGGACAATTGAGACTCTATAATTCCGCAGCACAAACCGCCCGGACAGTCATTAGTACCGAGCTGTTGGAAAGGAGTATAGTCTGTGATGTATATTAGATATGGGTTTTCAGTGCCGCTCAATACCGCGTCAGCCACACCTATAGCGCCGACATCATTATTTTCGCCATTCAGGCAACTGCATGAGTTGGGTTGGCTGACAGTAATACCATTCACGAACGATATGATGTCCGCATAATTATCGGTCACTGAAACCAACTGCGAGTAGCAGATACAATCCGCTACCGGATCGCTCACGCAGGGGTCGGATGATAGTGGCGTGACGCAATGACCGCCTGGGCCTATGCCATGCGGTATAATGGCGATACTCACACTATCGCACTCCGAAAAGACATTACCATCATTCACATCATTAATGAAATTGATTATGGCAGCTTGTTGGGCTTCCTGATAATTTCTTGATGAACCGGAATTGTCGAAAATAATCGCGATGTTGATGTCGTTATACGCGGCGATAGTTGCATTGTTTCCAGTGCCGGAATCCAAGCCATATTCCCACGATATTTCAAGTTCTTGGCTTGACTCTACAAGGAACTCGAACTGAAATTCATCTTCATTGAATATACATGATATAGCTATGTCGTTAGAAAAATCTATCGGCACACATTCGCCTTCGACTTCTACTTGACAGTCGTCACATACGACATCGCAATTACCTGCGCCATCACATTCCGTTCCAGGAGGGCAGATGCTTTCACCATTGCAATCTTCGCAATTGTCCGCATCCGCAGAAAAACAAGGAACTCCAAGCTCCCCACTATTACATGCGTCCGGGTCGAAGCAACCGCAGTCGCTCTCACCGTTGCACGTCGTTCCAGGAGGGCAGATGCTTTCACCATTGCAATCTTCGCAATTGTCCGCATCCGCAGAAAAACAAGGAACTCCAACCGCGCCGTCATTACAGGCGTCCGGGTCATCGCAGCACTCTACGGCAGCGATACATATATCATTACCATCATTGCACCACAACTTGGTGGAGTCAATGGGTACAACGCCGCCAATCCAAAGGGTGTGATTCTGCTTGAAACTCGTCGGTGATATAGTGACGCAGTAGTCAGGAGCGCAGGGGTCACCGCTTGGATTGGGTGCTACACAGGCATAGTAGGCGTAGTAGTCAGAAGAACCGTCAGGCTTCGTCACTGTCACCTCCACGAACCCGGCACACGGAATCGTCACCGTGTACATCGGCGGTGCGAAAGCCCCCGAATCGAAGACCGTACCATCCAACGAAGCCACTACTTGACTCCCTACCGGATAGCCCACGAAATCGCGGTCACGAGCAACCACTTCATCGGCACACGGAAAATCCGCGCATTGACCAAATGCAACTAAGTTGCACAAAACTAATAATAATAATGATAATAATTTCATAATGAAACTGTAATGTACTGACGACTTTAGTCGTCAATTAAAAAAATTATTGAATCAGCATAAACGACATCAGCGATGTCACTTGCTGCGGATTCGCAATTGTGCCTTTCGTTCCTTTGCATTGAATACGGATGTCATCGACCCCATTAGGGACGAATGTAGATTGATAGCCGGAAGTCGTCAGCGTATCGGCTTGTCCTTCATGCCATACTTTCCACTTCACATCCCGCATAAAATACGTGAATGCCAATGGACTGGTCACGAATAGCAATGAATCATTATTGACGATATAGGAATCGACATCATTATTCGTCTGAACCACATAGTGAACCCCTGCCACACGAGCTTGATTGTTCTCGATAATAACTTCCGCCTTAAAAGGCGTAATAGGCGATGTGCCGCCGCGTGGATTATTGAGTTCGGGGACATCATCGAAGTCAGTCGATAATCCCGGTGTCACCTCACATGAGGTGACGAAAATTGATAGCGCGAAAAGCGCGAAAAGAATAATATTTTTCATAATTTATAATTAAATGTAAGTCAGGCACAACGTCATTAGTGAGAGCATTTCCATTCAATACAACTGATTCTAATAACACTTAAATTCCATCTTGTCAAAATTTTCCGGTACATCTGCCGGATTAACTGACCAAGCAGCGCATCTATTCCAAAGTGTAGCAGTAATAGGATTACTGCTGGCATCGAGCGCGATTGTCGAGCCTACTTCTGCACCGCCAGAAAGGAACACAACTGTATGTTGAGCAGGTGCATTACATGCCTCTACAAGAAAAGTGCACGCCACAAGTCCAACCCACGTCACGCTACCATCTGCGTCAATTGACCAATTCGGGTCGCCATTGCCGTCATCACAACTCGGAAAACCAAAACTCTCACTAGCAACCTCACACGCATCCCCAAAAGAAGCCGTCACAGTACCACTTGAAGTAATGCCTTCCGGCACTTGATTACCGATAAGCGGCGTGCCATTGACATCGCCGGAGACGATTTCTAATTCAGGATTGTCCACGCACTGCACATATATAGGTGTGGTGCAATAGCTGTCCGACACTGTGGGGTTTTCCGCATCGGCTACGACATTGCCCTCGCCATCGACGAGGTGTATGGCGGTGCAGCAGGGTGAGCTGCAAGTGGGTATCGTGAACGTCACTTGCGCCTCATTGTCGCAGCTTGTCACAGCTGAATTAAGCGACACGGTGTATGTACCCGGTTCGACCTCTGCGAGAGGTATCGGATAGTCACCAATCGGCTCGCCTTCATAATATATCGTAGTTCCATCTACCACAGGCGCGTCACACCCTTCCGGCGCACTTGCTGAAAAATAGATGAACTCGTCACCACATGCTACGGTGTCGATTCGTGCGCCCTTGCTGTCGGCGAGAAAAAAGTCGCAGATGCAAGTAGGCGGTGGTGGACACAAATCAGCTTCACAAGACAAGTCCTCGCGTGGTATCGGAGTGACCAAACCGCCATCTTTGAGCACATGACCATCTATACCGGAGAGCGATAAAGTAACACAGTATTCGCCCGGCACTACCGGATTTTCTGCAATACAGCTTTCTGCGTTCCACACCCAATAAGGTCGTCCATCCGGGTAGCTCAATGTAATCGTCGTAGCTCCCTCACATGGAATCGTCACCGTCTGCGGATGCGTAAATGCGCCGGATGCTAAATTAGTCGTGCCTTGTATTGCTGTTATGGTTGTCCCGGCAGGAGCGGAGGCATGTTTGACCTCTACATCGCGCCCAACTACATTATCACAGTCGAATGAGTCGCATTGGGCTATGCCCAACACGCTCATCAATACCAACAGCGTGGTAAACAGCAGCTTTTTTACAAATATTTTCATAATCTTCATATCATTGCTACTCTGACGAATCAGAGTAGCAATTTCTGAATGGTTGTATTATTGACCTAAAAGTTTTTATTCGGTTGTGCCGTTGGCGTCGGCTGCTGCTTTTTTAGCGGCTTCATCTGCTGCTTTCTTGGCAGCGTCTTCGGCTGCTTTCTTGGCGGTAGCAGTTGTCTTTTTTGCAGGTGTAGCCTTCTTCTTAGGAGCAGCTTTTGTTGACTGCGAGTTTACGAAGTCAGTGACTATCTTCGTCAATGCGTCCACATCGGCACGAATTTGGGAAATTTGCGCTGCTGGATTAGTTGGGTCGAAAAGTTTAGCTTCACGTTTCGCAGGAGCAGGAGCTGCTTTTCCACCATCGTCCACACGCGGCGTCTCCATACCGATAGTCGCAAACTTACCTGTCGCTTCACCAACTTTCTTCCGTAGAATGACGCCGATATTTCGCATACATGACCAGTCGCAGCCGGGAAGTCCGACATAAGACCATGCTCTCATGGAAGTGTAGTCTTCTTGCATACATGCGTCCTCATCCGGTCCGAAGATTCGCGCATCACCCATCGCCGTAACGTATGCACCTTTCACATAGAATAATGCACCGATAGCACCGTCAGTACTGCCTTGTGGGTTCTTGGTGAGCGTATCTTCATTGTATCGGGCAAGGCGTCCATCACATCTGATGTTGAAGCCTTTGTATGAATAGGTCTGTGGAATGTTGCCCCACACACTATTCATCGACCCCATGAAGCCTTGTTGTGCCTTCAATATTTCGTCGTTGCACAGCAACCATATAAAATTCACCGGGTCGAGGATGATACACCACTCGGCGTCTTTGAGTCCGGGACAAACAGTATTGAGATACATTTTTAATTCCGCAAGCATCTCACCCGTAATCAAGCCATAGCCATCCGGTCCTGCTTCTTGGTCAGGTGGGCAGCAAATAGGCGTATCAGGATTCGTATTATCAGGAGGTGAAATATTCCAAATACCATCAGTCGCAATCTGATTGCGAAGGGCAAGCATGTCATTTTGAACTTGTTGAGATTGGAAAGGGATACGGAGACCATCCTGCAACCACCAACAATTCGCACGAGCTTCTGATGCGTATGCACACAAAGGTGCAGTTTGCATTGCCGTGTCAACGTATTTTTTAGGCAATGGAAAATTCTCCTTCCCTGTTACCTTAAAAAACTTGACAGGCTCTACGTCAAACATAAACTCCAAATACCTTGCACCTCCGGCACTTGCTTGTACCGTACCTGTCAGGTTAAATGAGTCGTTGAACAGCCAATCACTATTGTAAAGTTTCTCACTATACAAGTTCCAGAATCGGTTCACCAAACGGTGCGAATAACTACGTGGAGTAGTTTTAACCGGAGGTACTGGAGTCATGGGCTTCGATAGACTTCTTATCATCGTCATCTTCTTCCTTTTTTCGATTGAAAAATTGCTTGGTATAGTAAGTCGCTACTACACCACTCGCTGCTGCTGTTGACGCTGTGATTATCGTGCCTAAAAGGGATATTATCATTTGAGTGATTTCATGGGAAAATTGCATATTAACATCAACAAGCCATGACCCAAAGTAACCTCCCGGTAAGCCCAAAGCCAAGCCTTGCCAATTATCGCCTATGAAATCCCAAAATGACATTACTCTTCTTTTTTATAGTCCAAAAGTTCAGGGTGCAATTCTGCTGCTGCTTCCAACTCTGCATATCGCGCAGGGTTAGTCTGACGCAACTCGCCTAACTTGCCTGTATCCATGTTAAGGTAATACTCCTTTGCATCGGCTACCGTTTTCGTGTCAGGCTTACCTGCCTTAACTGCGGTTGCTCCTGCTGCCGCGAGTTGATTGGTCGGACGCTCATAGCCCTCAATTTTCTTCAACTCCGCATCGACCATATCCAACTTCTCAGAGCTTTCCTTTGCTATGCTCAGGTAGAAATCCTTACGGTCAGCAGTCAATGCGTTGCGGTCAATGTGACCTTGCACCATAGCTTCTGCATCCTTCCCAAGTTGTGCTGTTTCTTGCTCCTCGAATTTCAACTCCAACGCCTCACGCTTTTTGCGCTCATTATTGGCATCGGCTTTCAGCTTATCAATAGCCGTCTGAACTTGTAACTCAGTTGCATCAGCACCTAAATTCAATGAGTCCAAAATTGACTTGTCAATTGTCATTTTCAATTCTTTTTTGTTTTCGCCAATAAGCGGCAATACATGCGACAGATTTTCATCACCGTGCGAAAGGTTCAGATAGCTACCTTCGTGATGCAGCCGGACAGCATCAGCATTACCGGGTATCACCACAATAGCAATTTCCAACAACTCGCTTTCCGTCACTGTCTCATAACGCTGACCGGGAAGTACAACAGATTCATCTTCTGAACGTGTAATTACTTGTATCCCAATCGAACAAGCATTAATGAAACCATCCTCAACCGCTTCTGAAAGTTTCACACCCAAGTCTGTTTTCATATTGAAAACCACCGTACCAACCAACTCATTATTTTCATTGATTCGCAAATTCTCCCATCGTCCGGGAGGAATTTGTTCGCGGCTACCGATGTCACCCCAACTTGATGGGAGGTTATGGTTATAGGTCATAACCGGATTTGCTCTGAACTTTTCTAAGCGTATTCCGGAGGTCAGCACCCGATAACCATTTCGGTTCAACTTGTCATTACTAATTACAAAATCTGGCATTGTTTGTATAATTTCAAAACAAAGGTGCAGCAAATTTCCCATACATTTTTATATGCTTTTCGTAAAGGAAATCACCACTTCTTTTATGGAAGTGGTGATTTCCTTTTTTGCAACTTTGTTGCATCTACATACTATTAATGTGCATCTTTGTATCGTGGCAAGGAAAACGAAAGCGGAAAGCGCGAAGGCAAAAGCCCGCGCAATGGAGTTGTATCTCGACACTAATATGACAAGGCAAGAAATCGCCGACATCGTACAGGTGAACACCAAAACTATATCCCGATGGGTAGCTGAAGACGAGTGGGATAACATGAAAACAGCCCGTACCATCACACAACCACAAATCATACAGGCATGGTACATGCAGCTCAAGCAACTCAATGACGCCATAATGAAACGCCCGGACGGGCAACGCTTCCCAACGGCAGGAGAAGCCGACGCGATGACGAAAATTTCCAACAACATCAGCAAAATCGAAAAGACGCTTAACATTGGAATGTACGACACTGCACTACGCGAGTTCGCCGACTACTTAGAACGGGCAGACATGGAAGCTGCAAAGAAATTCATGCCCTTCTTATTAGATTTCATCAAACTGAAAATCGCTCAACTCAATGGCAATTAAACGCATCATAACATCGTGGGAAGACCGCGTAAAGCGTGTTGCGGAGAGTTCAAGCGTTGACATCCACGAGCAACCAGGCGCGAAACGACAGCGCATTGAACGCCTGTTGAATGACTACGCTGCCTTTTGTGCGTATTACTTTCCGCATTACTGCACTGCGGAAATGGCAGATTTCCACAAAAAGGTATTTCGACATGCAGAAAGACGCCCCAACCTAACTTACTTATTACAATGGTTTAGAGGTGCGGCAAAGTCCACACATGCCAATGTGATGTTTCCTTTGTATCTAAAATTCAAAGGCGAACTCGACGGCATGATTTGCATTGCCGCAAATGAAGAACTTGCAACAGCTCTGCTTGCTGACCTTCAAGCAGAATTAGAATACAACCCAAGAATCCTCAATGACTTCGGAGAACAAAAAGCTCTCGGAAATTGGGAAGAAGGATTTTTTGCTACGAAAGACGGCATCGCCTTTCGTAGCTATGGAAAAAAACAAAGTCCTCGTGGTGTCCGCTATCGCAACCGCCGACCTAACTATGCGACGGTAGATGATTATAACACAGACATCTCCCTGAAGAATGATGCTATCAGTGAAGCCGACTTTTACCACATTACAGAAGCAGTCCTTCCGGCAATCATGGACTCCGGAAAATGGTGGCTCATTATTCCGCAAAACAAATTCCACAAAAACTGTGTGACCACCAAATTTGAAGAAAGCGACATTGATTGCTATGTGTCAACTGTCAACCTCATCGACGAAAACAGTGAGTCAACTTGGCATCAAAAAACCACAACCGAACAAGCGCAGGAAATGATAGATTCTGTAGGCTTCTTTTCTGCCGAGCGCGAATACAAAAACAACCCGGTACAAGAAGGCAAAATATTCAAAGAAGAATGGTTGTACAAAGTCAAGCGACTGCCATTCAATCACTACGACCATGTTGTAGCTTATTACGACCCCTCTTATACCAACTCAATGAAGTCAGACTATAAAGCTGTGGTCTTGATAGGAAAAAAAGGCAGCAACTATCACATACTCAAATGCTTTGTAGAGCGCGTGAGCATTCCAAAGATGTGGGCATGGGGATATGCCTTAGATGAATTTGTGGGCGACAACTCGCTGATTCGTCATTATATGGAAGCCAATTTCATTCAAGGTATGCACTTTGAAAAGCTGGACGAGTACGAAAAACAACATGGGCGACGTCTGCGTGTCACAGGAGACACACGCAAAAAACCAGATAAATATCAGCGCATCGAAAGTATGCAGCCGCTTTTCGAGTTTGGTAAAGTCAAAATATCTCAAACCGAATATGATAACCCACACATGAAACGATTACGTGACCAACTACTCGCCTTTGAAAAAGGAACGCGAGTCAACGACGATGCACCGGATGCTTTGGAAGGCGCAATTTGCATCGTTGATACATTGACCAAACAAAACAAACCAATACACTTCATCCCCAACCAACGCCGATATAGTGGCAACAGACGAAGAAGATAATGCTTAGACATATTGCACCATCTGAATACGAAACCGTTATCGACCAACATGTAACAGACATGATTATATGCTACGATGATAAGGTCGTACACAATGCCGAGCGTTGGGCAGTGGCGAAGCTGAAAAGTTACCTCAACAAATGCTTCGACACCACTTTTCTCAAGCAACGAGTATTCGATTGGTCATTCAAAATGGAATACAAAAAAGGCGATTGGGTCATTGACCAAAAAACCTGTACCTATTATATATGTATCAAAGATGCTCCGGCAGCTACACCGTTGCATGATGAAGCCTATTTTTACTGTGATGACGAAACAAACTGCGGCACATGTTACGATTACTGCACTGAGGTAAAACAAGGCGAAGTCTATTACAGCCAACACGGAGGTGTATTCATCGCCATTGCCGACGCTCCGGCAGGAACAAAGCTGACTGACCTTCGATACTTCGCACAGCGCAGAGACGAAACGATTATCGGCTTGATAATGGACATGGCAATATATAGGTATCACAACCGGACAGAATCCAACGCCATACCACAGCATCGACAACTCGCCTACGAAATGGCACAAGAAGACCTCAACCGAATTTCAAGAGGACATGTATGCCCGGATGGACTACTTCAAAAAGATAAGGACGGCGACGGCATACCCGACAACAACAAAGGCACAACAATCATTAGCGAACCACCCAAAAGAATGAAATGGTCAAGAGGCAGCTATCGGCAAGACGCTTGCTACCAAGACCAATCTCGACCTTGCAAAAAAAACTGCAACTGTCCAAACTGTAAAAAGAAGAAAATGCGATAATCTTTCATTGCAACATTATTGCACTTTTAAAAATACAGAAAATAGGCGGACACACCCCTTCAATCGCCTTCAATTTGGCTTTTCAAGCAACACTCGACCCAATGCCCCGAACCGCACAAAAAACGCTTAAAACGTAAATTTTAAAATGACATCAAAAGTCAATCAAAGCATAGGATATAGACAATACGAGCAACATGTCGTGAACAAACGAATCACGGTCATGCAGATAGCACGTCGAACTGACGATATAATAGGATTGCAACATGCCATTGAAGATGCTGAAGCCGTCATCGAACCTGACCGCACTCGACTCTACGAAATATACAAACGCATGGAACTTGACAACCATCTTTGCGCCGTAATGAGAAGGATTGTATGCATGTGTACCAACACAAAAATCAAATGGTTTGTGGACGGTGAAGCTGATAGCGACAACCCCATCAATCAACTCCTCGAAAAACCATACATGCAAGAAGTCATCAAATACATACTGGAAAGCGAGTGGTATGGTCACTCACTTATTCAGATGAATTTCTTGGAAAAAAACTTCAATGAAGAAAACACGCCGGGCATAGAGCTAATTCCACGTCACCATGTAAGACCGGAATATCAGGAGATAAAAGTCGATTGGTCACAACAACAAGTCATCAATTATTGTGAAGCTCCATACAATGCCTTTCTTATGGAAGTAGGTGGCAGACGCGATATTGGATTACTCGCAAAAGCAGCCACCGAAATACTACCAAAATTATGCACCAAAGAAGATTGGGATTGTGCGAGTGCCGAATACTCACGCCCAAAAGAGAAATTTGAGTACGACCCCAATGACCCAAAAGGCGAAGCCCAAGCTATCAAAGCCGCTAAGAATCAAGGAGGCAATGCCAAAATAATCATGGCTGCCGGAACTGGATACGAACTCATTGACACCAAGCAAGGCGCATGGTCACAAGCCTATGAAAAAAAGACCAACCACCACGACCAAAAAATCAGTATGCTTTTCTTACTTCAGACGATGACCACTTTCGATGGAAGTTCCCGGTCACAAGGAGAGGTACACGAAAGGGCAGAGAAATCAGCAATTCAAGCGTACAAAATATTAGTCACAAACACCTTCAACACTAAACTAAAATCACTACTTCAGAAACACGGCTACAATATAGATGGTGAATTTCGATATGATGAAACCGAAAAGCTAACCAAGAAAGAACAAGCCGAGCTATTAAAATGCTTGAAAGAACTTGGCTACACACCTTCAAAAGAAACACTGGAGGAAATGTTTGGAATGGAACTCGAAGAAGTCTCACAGTCAAACGACACCGAACCTAATGACGACCCAGACGACCCGGACGAGCCAAACGAACCGGAAGACGAACCCGATGAGCCAGAGGAAGAAGTCGAAGAACAATCTTACATCCCGAAAAAAAAAAGCGAAATTAAGCTAATTGGAAACACCATCAATTACGATTCAATGTGCAATCATAGTCACATTGAAACGCTCGACTTCTCCACTGAAGGCATCGACCCCATAGAAGAACAACTACTCCGGGAAGCATGGGAAGGACAATCCAAAGGACTCAACTGGCGACACTTCGTTTTTCAATTGAGCAACCTGCGTGATGCGCTCTTTTCCGGTTGGGGAGAAATTGAAGAAGACTGGAATGCTCCTGACCATCAGGCGCAATGGAATCTCGAAAATAACCTATTTCGATTCAGCGCAGCCAAGTCAGCAGCAACCATCATCGACCTAAACAAGCTCGTCAATGATGCAAGGGATTTCAGCGACTTCAAACTGAAGGCAGAGCCATTATTAAAAGATTACAACCTCAACTATCTCCGCACCGAGTACAATTTTACTCAAGCAGTCAGTCAAAACGCCCGTGCTTGGCAACAGGCGCAAGCCGATAAGGAAGTATTCCCATACCTCACCTACCAAACCATAGGTGATGAACGAGTAAGACCCGGACACGAAGCCCTTGACGGCTTCACTGCTGCGGTGGACGACAATATATGGTCACAGTTCTACCCTCCGAATGGATGGGGCTGTCGATGCGAAGTAATCCAAACAGATGAAGAACCCGAAGAAACAAAGACATTGGATGATGCAGTCGCCGCCTTCGGTGGTGACGAATACGCTGCCATGAAGAAGGCAGGTATGGACATCAACAGAGGAGATAGTGGTGTCGTGTTTCAACAAAATCAAATGTACCTCCGGCAATATGATGTTGACAGCTTGAGCTTCGAGGAATTTGAGAGGCCGAAACACGCCGATATAGATACGAGCGATTTCACGGGTAGCATGACTGCCCGTGAAGCTCGTAAATGGTTCGCCGATAAAAAGGGGGACAACGACATGGATATTAAGTCAGCCATACGACTGATTGATTATTCTGAAAAGCCCATCACGCTATCGAACTCAACTGTAAACAAACTCATTAAGCGTAATCGCAACTTAGTTGCATCTATCGAAAATACTATCACCAATCCCGACGAGGTGTATTATATGGAAGATGGTAATCGCCATTATTACACCTTTCACAAGTCAGTCGCCCACAAAATAGTGGTCGAAAAAAAGGACGGGAAACAACCAAGAATAAAGTCTATTACGGAAGTAAAAGACGTGGACGCTGAACGCAAAGGGATTTTGATTAACTATGCCAACGACGATAGATAGAACCTTAACAATTTTAGGAGTCAAAGACTTCTTGGGCGATGCGTTACGGAACGCATCGAAGGGGCTTGATGTCGTCGATAAAAAAACGGACGGCTTCAACTCCAAATTAGACCGTATAATAGGGAAGTCGCCAGTGCTGACAAAAGCATTGAACTTACTCCCTGACCCCTTCGACTTAGCCGCAGCAGGAGGTACTGCGCTTGTAGGCATATTGGGTGCAGCGACAAGAGAAGCTGCATTATTCAATAAGGAATTTCGCAGCAACATCAACCTCAACCAAGACAAATCCGGCGCACAACTTGAAGATTACAGGAAACTACTAAAGGCAACCGCCTTCGATGCAGGGAAATCCCTCAAGGAAATAAATCAAGGATTCTTCGATGTTCAGTCAGGAACAGGGAAGTTCGGAGAAGAAGTGGCGAAAATAAATGCCCGGATAGCAACCTTCTCAACTGCCACGCAATCAAAATTTAACCAACAAATAGAAGCATCTGTAAAAGGAATGAAAGCGTTTGGCTTTGGAGCTGATGAGCTTGATTCGTTTTTACAATCAAATGCCAAAACTGTTCAGACCGGAATTATCACTTACGAACAACTGGCAGCAGTACAATCAAATGTATTTGGCTCGGCTGCATCTGCCGGACAAAACTTCGACTCTGCCAACAAACTGATTTCGATTTTTACAGCCAAAACAAAATCAGCAGACGAAGCCGCTACATTGGCAAAGTCAGCATTTACCGACTTACTCAAGCCATCGACACTCAAGACATTTGAGAAGTTGGGTGTCCGGGCTTTTGACAAGACAACCGGAAAGATAAAACAGGTCGATAAGATAATGGAGCAATTGGTCGGACGATTCAAGGCACTCGGAAAGTCAGACCGCGACATCAATAATCTTGTCAACCAATTCTCCGGAGGCGAAGGACTCCGGGCATTGATTGGCGAAGCCGCTATCAATGGAGATAAGTTGTTGGAAACCTTCAGGCAATTTGATGAGACAGATTTCAACATTGACAAGGCATTTTCCGGAGCAAAAAAAGATGTATTTGTCATGACAGAAATGTTGAGAAATAAAACATCTGTGATACTGTCCGACATCGGGGAGCGAGTGCTACCGATTGCGTTAGATTTCCTCAATAAAATTGACGGCAAAATGCCACAAATAGCAGCAGGAGCAGAGCGTTTTTTCAGTGCGGTTTTCAAAACTGCCGAGCAGCTATTCAAAATAAATGAACGCATCGCCAATGCGTCCGGCTTGCTAAATGGACGTAATACGAGCCGCAACATTGACTTCCTCGAAGAACTTGGCGTATTCCGCACAGGGCTTGCCGGAAAGATTGGAATCAATGACTTCGGGCTATCTGCCCGGCAACAAGTGAACATACAGCGCGATGTCACCCAAGCCCGTGAACTATTCAATCAAGGCAAGCTCGTAGAAGCTACTGACGAACTCACGCGAGTGCTGAAGGCAAACGGTGTCGATAATGAAAAACTATTGAGCGCGATCCGGCAAGGCAATCTAGATGCGAGACTCAATAAACTCAATAGCACCATTGAAAAACTCGATAAGAACGTCACAAAACCACCAAAACCCACAACGCCACCGGTCACACCAAATTCACCGGTGACGACACCCACGACAATCGGCACATCGACACCCACAACAGCGCGTGTCGATGCAGACTTTTTTGGAAGCGGTAGAGGTGACAGGGTACGCAACGTCACCCTAAACATCAACAACCTAGTAGGCCAGATAAAAGTCAACATGGATACAGATGGATTGACACCCGAACAATTTAACTCACAAATGGGTGAGTGGCTCACTGGCGTAAGCCGCAACGTTGAGCTAACATTAGCAGCAGAGTAATGGCAACCACACATAGTTTCAAAAATGTCGTAAAGCGTTATGAAAAATTCAGGCGCGAGCTGCCCAAAGTAATCGGCAACACAGCCGTCAACTTTGCGAAAGATAACTTTCGCAAACAGGGCTTTCAGGACGGCGGTGTGGAGCGATGGAAGAAACGTCAGCAGCGTGATACCGGACGAGCTATACTCGTCAAGACAGGCGCACTAAAGCGCAGTATTCGTGTAACACGCACCACTCGAAACCGCGTATGGATAGGAAGTGACCGCCCATATGCAAAAATACATAATGAAGGTGGACGTATCACAAGCACAGCACGAGTGCGACAACAAACAAGACGCACACGAGCCGGGCGCACATCGGTAGGAGCGCACACACGTCAGATGAACACCAACATACCTCAGCGTCAATATATCGGCGCATCAAAAGAACTTAATAGGCGCATACGGAGAACCATCCGCAACCGTCTCAGAACTGTACTACGATGAATCAAAGAGGAGAAATCATACAAGGCATTTGTGAACGGTTGGACGGCTGCGTAAAAACTACCGGGCGATACAACTCACAAGAGGAAGATTTTAGAGGTGAAACCAATCGCACCAATGCCGTTGCTTTCCCTGCCGCATTTATACAGCTTGTCGGAAATTCAGATGAAGGCTACAAAAATATGGTAAGGGAATACGAAGGACTGTACACCATTATCATTCACCTCTTTGCCACTAACTACAAAGCCAATACAGACAAAAGCGAACACGCCTTCAGTGACCTTGAATTGATAGATGTCATCGCAGAAAAACTATGTGACTTCAAACCACCACACACATCCGAGTTTGTATTCAAACGTGAAGACCTCGACGAACAAATGACCAATATCATACACCACAAGATAGAATACGAAGCCAATGTATGCTTCACCAAAAGAACACCACAAAAACCCACTCAAGTAAAAGAAATGCCCCTCGAAGTTAAAATTACTGAACCATGCCCTGCTCCGGAGCAACCGAAGCCGGGCATCATTAAAATAAGAAGAGAATGAATTTATTCCAAGCCATATTCTACGACAAATTATGCGATAAAGAGTTTCTAAGATTCTGCAAAATCGGAGATGAAACACAAAAGAAACTACTCGAAATCATTGACGGTATGAACCCGGACAATGACATCATAGTGAACGCCAAGCCCACCACACCGCTACCAGAGCCACTACCCGGCGCAGTGGAGGTAGATGTGCCGCTTACACTCACAGACCTACCACCCGGCTACTCCATCACCGGAGCATGTGACCCGGCAGTGGAATTGAAGTGGAGCGAACCCGTAGATGATGATAAGAAAACGCGCCACACGAATGAGGCGCAGGAAAGTTATTGGTATGTGTGCTTGCCGATAGGTGAAGTGAGTGAGGGGCTTTGCTTTAAGTTGGCAGCGTCTTTGAACTGCTAAAATAAAAAAGGGGCTTTACGCCCCTTTACTTTCTCTAATCGCCTGTAATTTATCTCCAATTGCTTCCATTTCTTTATCAATTGATTTAAACTCCCTTATTAATTCAAAATGCCTTTTAGTGCATTCTAACATCCTATCATTTAATTCTTGAGCATATTCTTTCTTGCTCGCATCATTCATTTTACTTATATCTAAATCTAAGACCATAATTCAAAAATATATCGGGGGTGCAATGCCCCCGTTGTGATTAAGTTGTGATTTCAAATTCGTTGAACATTACTGCTTTTTGGAATCTCGCGCCTACTTTCAAACCATCCATAACTTCCTTTGTCATTTCCTTTTCGGATAGCCCTTGAATCATATTTGAAAGCATTTGGATGAGCGCGATACGGTCAGCGTTTGGCGTATTGGTATCTATCTCAATGACCAAATGAAAAAATAAGAGAGTCCCGCGCAACACCTGACAAAGGTTTCCCTAAGACTGGAACGGTCCTCTCTGTTTCGTAATTTTCCAATAAAAATAAAATGAAAAGGAAATACCTAATCAAGTGTTGCACTAAAAAAGTATGTTAAAACTTTTAGAAATGCAAATTGATTTTTTTCTATTCCACAAATCCCCACAGATAGCTTATTGAAATACCTGCCAAAAGCATGACTGCCCAATTGTCTGAAAGAAGGACAGTAGGAACAGAAATAACCGTAAAGATAATAGCTTTTTTTTCTGAACTTGATAGCTTCATAGCTCTCATTTTTTGCGTCGCCGTCGATGCTGACCGCGCCTGATGTAGTTATTGAATTTCATACCCAATGGTATGATTATTATTAATCCGATAATTGCGAGTATTGTATTCATGGGGTGCAAGATAGGGAGTTACTTTCAATCTAATACGTAATCCATTATCTGTCCAATGCTTTTTTTCCCTTCCATCATTTCGGCACTTGTTCCTGTTACAATTACAGTCATGTGTGGATGATGATTTTCGCATAGGTATTTTAACACAGGTCGAACAACTTCCTCAAATTTTTCAGTGTCCGTTTTGAACGGAGCTTCATCTGCCGTATTTATCTCATCCGCTATTAACAACTTGCCCCCCATTTCCGCAGACTCGACGACGCTAAATCCTTTTTTTGAGGTGTCTAATTGCTTGGCGATTTCCGATGCTTTAATCACATCTTCACAATACACTTCGTATTGCTCTGAAAAGACAGTGTCGCCGATAATTTTTATTATGTATTTTTTTTCCATTTTCAAAATTTAAAAAAGCGAGTAGTCTATAAAACCATACATACTACTCGCTTCCATTTCAAATAAATTGATTAATAAATGTGATTTATATTTTTGCCTTAAAAGAAGGCTTTCGGGTCATGCTGCTGCTGTTGTTGTTGTTATTATTATTATTGTGAAAAAAAAAGCAAGGGGAGCAGTTTAAGGACTCCCCTGCTTATGTTAGTCGTCGGCTCTTTTGCCGACTATGTTCATTGCTACATTAATAAGGTACTCCGAACATGATTCCATATCATCGCCCAAAATTGTTCGGTTGCAAGTCTTGATTCTTCGTGGTCACGTATGAAATGGTGACGGAGAGAGAAACGTCCAGTGCCGACTTCTTCGCACCACTGTTTGAAATCTTCGGATACTTTGATTTCTCGTCCGAGTACTTTACTTGCGATTTCTTCCCAAAACTTCTTCATCGCAAAGCCTACTGCCGAGTGACCACTTCCGCAAGTTGGGTGTCCTGTACTTGGCTGAAGGTTTGGGAATTTGATGTCTAAAATCCCGGCTACCGTTACAGGACGAGCGAGGTTAATTGCGTCTTTTCCCACAAAGGTGACGTTGAGCATTGTCGGCACAAATAATGTATATGCCGGGTAGAGAAGTTTGCGCTCACTGAAATTAAGTTTATTTTCATGCGCCATGATTTCCCATCCCTCAAGCATCGTTCTTTCCCATGTGTCTTGTGATACATATGCAGCGACTTCTTCTTTACCCATTTTGTCGTCGAGCTTCACCATTTTAGTGGTATCACATTTTCCAACTTCTTGCGCTCGTTTACTCTTGCAGTAATTGTAACTGATGTGCAGCACGTTGCCTCTGCCACCCATGTGTTGCCAATCCTGTGAGACTTCGCCAACTTCAAGTTCATAGTCGATGACTTCTTGGACTTCTTTTTTGGCATCAAATTCCTTGACTACTGTCTCACGTCTGCCCTCAAAATAGAGGTCAATGGCTTCCATGTCTTCGGGCATGAGACAGTCTTGCAGGTCTTCTCTTGCTGTTTCCCAAATATGTGGTGGATGTTCGTGGTCGGAATAATTGTATTGAAATTTTTTATTCATTTTCCTGTAATTTTTCTGCCCAATATTGGACGATTAATAAATTTATAGCCTTAATAGGCGTTTTTTCTAAATGTTCATCATGAGTTTCGTAAGCGGTGTCGCCGATGCGGAGTCCTACCTTATATCGGTAGGCTATTTTACTTACGTTAAATCGTATTCTGTACACATGTACTTCGATTGATTCATGTCCTAATTCTGCCTTTCGGATGTAATTAGTGATTCTCGCTATTTCAATACGAGATATTACGTACTGATAGCTTGTGACCTTGATGGTAGTTTTTGTATGCGTCGATTTTTTCATCTGTTGTAAGTGCTTGGCAGTATTGACATTGCGATTTGTCCTTTGCCAATTGTTTGAAGACTTCAGCAAAGTCCAATTCCGCGCCACAGAAGTGGCAGAAGTCACGCAGGTTCAAGTGTTGTGGCAGTTCTGGTTTTTTGGGTGCTTCGATTCTTCTTTGATTCATTTTCAATATAGTTTTTAAGGCAGTCTGAAAAGGCTTTATACCAATTGCTGCCACGTCCATAGGTCATTGTACTATTATCTGCATCAGCGATTATGTGACAGGTCACATAGTCAATTTTCCATTTGCCCGGACGCCCGTGTAGCTTGGGCGCAAATTTGACTTCAAAACCTATCTCGTCATTGACTTCAAGTAATCGGTTTCTGATGTCGGCTTTGCGTTCAGTAGAAAGGCTGATGTACTGACCGCCGAACATGGTGGTGATATGTATATGGTCTGGTATCATGGCTTACCGATTGAGCGCATGAAGAGAAACATAAGAAGAAGAAGAAGAAGAAGCGACGTCCAAACGAAAGGGTTGTCCCACATGGTCATCTCCGGGTTTTCTTCCATGCCTATCACTTGCACTACAAATGCCAATACACATGAGCCTAATAGTAGCTTGAGTAATGCGCTGTTAAATTGTTTCATGCTGCTGCTTTTTTACAGGCTTCCCAAGCGTCCAAACACCTGTGGTGTTCGTCGATAGGACGAGCCGTTTGTATAAGTAATTCTTTCAAATCTTTCGGAGAGATGCCGGGCGCGACAACCTCTTGTATGTAGTGGGCGACACCTGCGACCAATGGTGCGCCGAATGACGTGCCATCCACGTCATGGGTGTAGTCAGTTGTGTTCTTGCCTCTTGAACCTCTCCAGTCTGCCATTGGAAGCCCTGTCTGCGACGGAGCTACCAATACAATATGTTCACCTCTATTCATGTATGAGGGGATTTTATCATTGATGTTGCACACACCAACCGGGAGTATATCCGCGTGTGTCGTATAGTCATTGGTAATTATCTTACTATCGTTTCCGGCAGCAAGTATGATTAGGCATTTTTTCGCGGTCTTCGTAATTTCTTCATTGCCGACTATTGACATACCATTGTTTGGTTTTCCAAGTTCAACAGAGAAATTCGCAACAGTGGATTCCGACATTCTTATTTCTCGGAATACTTCTTGGAATCCGGTATCGGAAAATCCAAGCACCTCTATAAAGCAAAATTCGCATAATGGACTCACACCGATTATCCCATTACCATCAATACCTGCACCGATTATCCCGGCTACATGAGTGCCGTGTGTGCTTGGGTACTGGTTATCAAATTCAAAGTCATAGTGTACGCCACGAAAATCTTTACGCCATACAACTCTATCTGCAAACTCCGGATGTCGAACATCTATACCTCTGTCAACCACTGCGATAGGCTCACTTACTTCCTTTTCCAATATCCCATACCCATATCGTTTCCAAACTTTCTCCATACCTATGTGCCTTAATGACCATTGAAGTAGGTATTTTTCCTCCTTCCAGTGCTTGCCGGAGAAGCGGTTGAGGGTATATAGTAAGTTAGCGAGTAATGTATTCATGCGTTCAATTTTTCGTACTCGTCGAGTACAGCGTGAATGAATAGTGCCCATGCTTCGGGCTCAACGAACATAAGCGGACACTTCTTTCTTGTGAGGTCGAAATGTCGAAAAATGTCACCTATTGAGAGTCCGAAATCACAGAGCAATTGAGCCGTGAGTTTTGCGCTAGTGAAAAATGTTTTTCCGAAATCACTATCAACATTCACACAGATTGCAATACTGATGCTGTGATAATTGGGATTAGGTGCAAGTTCTGAAAATCGCTGCCACTCGATGCCCTCTCGCACTCGCCCCCAAAACTTGCCACTATGATGGGAGATTTCATCAAGAGGAATAATCTCCAAAACAAATTCATTCTCTACCAAGTAATGATAACTTTCAGAGATACCCGGCTTGTTGAAGTAAGAACGATGCGCTACTGCTCCTGCACCCTTGTCGCGGTTGCCCGTCCAATGAACGACTATCCGCTTGGCTGCTTTCAGCTTTTTGCCGGAACGAGCTGCGCTGTTGGTGATATGTGATTGGGTGATTTTCATTATGCTATTCTAATAGATGCTGAAAACTCAATATTAATATTAGTACCTGCCCAACTGAAAGTTGGGTCAACCGGACGCAGTATCAAGCGATTCGCACCTGCATTGAGCGCAAGCTCAAGCAATACGCCTTCCGGCTGTTGTGCAGCTCTATTGACAATGACACGATTGAATCCGCATAGTGCGGTTACATTCGGAGGTAAGTAGATGAATGCCGGATTGTCGTCTGCTTTCAGCAAGAGAACTTGGTAAGTTGAAATCTTTCCGCAGATGTGCATGAGATTACATCGACGGTCTATCATGTATGAAAAACTGAGTTCGGGCTGTGCGGCATTTGGGTTCTGTACATCTTGTGGCACAAGGCACTCTAAGTCCGGTGTGTAATCCAACCATTCGCAGTCTTGAAGATTGGGATAGCATACATCATCAAGTTTTATGTATCCTGGCGTTCCTTCACTTATAGATGAGTCACTGACTAACTTCGCTTGACGGATGCAGTATACTTGATAATCTGCGCCTGATGCGTACACCGTTCGTTCACCGCATGGGGTGTCGTTCAAGCATACATACACCGTTTCTCCGGGTTGTGGAGACACAGAAGTGTTCTCGAATACGTATATTTTACAATCGTATATAGCGCATGTTCCTTCCGGCAGTGAATAAGTGTTTGTGAATGTATCAATTTCAATTTCGCTTGAGAGTAGTACGCTCTCTCCGTTCCGGCAGAACTTCTTTTGTTCCCATCCAAGTAGTTGCTGCATCTGATTGAGCAGTGCAAGGAAATCATCCAACTTAATCGGATGACCGCTTATGTTGGGGTTTTGATTCAAGCTACCATCTTCCTTATTGGAAATTGGTATCAACTTCATTATGAATTTTTTCAGTCTGCTCATTAGAATAATGTTTGTTGCTTATGGGGAGTGTTTAGTTTTATTTCTTTTTTAGCTTTTTGTGTGTGTTTTTTGTGAGCCGAGTCTATGAAGTTTTTATAGAGTTGTAAGTTTTTCACGACTATATTATTGGGTTCTTTTTCGGAGAAATACTTATACAATCTATCCTCTTCAACATTAAGTAAGTCAGCTATGACCGGATATACGAATGACTTGTGGTAGCCCACTTTGTAGGCGTATTGTCGAAAGACATACGCCTTCTTCACCTTTATTTGTGTTGATTTAGTCACTTTAGTTTTTGGTCTATCTTACCATATAATTGATTCAGAAAATTAGCCTCGTATATTTCGATGGTGAAGTCAATCCGGGAAAAAACCGCATGTAATATAGCAAGTTGTTTTGGATGCAATGTGAGTTTTCTTTTTTCTTTTGTCCAGAAACCATGAACCATTTTATATAATTTGAAATCCAATGTTATCAGAGCGTCTATCATTATAAATACACTTCCACCATTATTATTTTCCTTGACATCTAACATGAGAAGATGCACACACTCATATATAGCGAAGCACTGGTTTCTATCGACTTCAATGGTCATGCTTACATCTATCTTCATCATGCCTTGCTGTATTTTTTCGCTTTAATCCTTTCTATCTGCGTGACTACTTCTACGAGTTCCTTATACCTAAGCGAGTTCAATTTCTTCTTATGCTTTCCATAGACCAATAACCACTCTTCCATCGTTGCCACTGTATAGCCCAACTCCTTCATCATCGCAATTACCTTGCGCCTCATCGCTTGCTTATCTTCATTCAGCTTGCTGATGAGTGCAACCGCTTCATCTGTAAGCATTGCACTTACCGACGTAGTGCGACCATCGGTGTATTGGTCAACCAATGATGCCTTTTCGGGTGTCAATCCCTGCTCTGCCAGCGATGCGTATATCGCACTGATGTATTTGTTGTCTAATTTCATTTTCTAAATAAGCTGCCGGGCTTCATCAATCCCGACAGCTTTCACACTATGAGAACACCATTTTGATTCTGAACTAATTGCTGCCGGACATCCAGTGATGCCCGACAGCCTACTTAAGCACTCATGAAGCATCTTTTGCGAATAAGCTACCGAGCGCATCGCTGCGCCCGGCAGAACATATAACCCGCATTTTTTTTGTCTTTTTTTTCGGGGTCAATAAACTCCCTGCCCGAAGGCAGAGAGTCATCATCATTTCTAAGAATACCTAAATTCGTAGCATTCGTAGCAGGGACAGGACTCGAACCTGCGACCTTTGGGTTATGAGCCCAACGAGCTACCAAACTGCTCTACCCTGCGATATGCCGGGCTGCTCATGCCCGGCTTACTAACCAATACAAAAGGACGCTATGCTGATTCCTTGATTTTGAGGACAGGTATAGTCTTATCTTCTGTCGTTTGAATCTTCACAGACGCTTCTTCCATCATGCGGCGCAGTTCTTCGTTCTTCTCGTAATCACTGGCGATGCGCTTGGTGTTTGGTTTGACTTCAAGGTATTTTTTGAAATAAGGGAATTTTCCCGTCATGTAACTGACCAATTCGTCTTTTTGTGCTTTGTCAGTCAGTGAGTCGTCAGTGGCTTTGAGCGTTGTACGTCCTTTCGTCACTTTGTCCTCAATGGTGACATTTTCGTGGAAAGCACAATCACCGGATGTTTTGTGATACTCAAGCAACTCCGCTTCGAGTTGATTATACTCCTTGAGTGCATCGTCAATTTCGGCTTTCTTGCCGAGTAGTTGTATGGCTTTCGCCTTTGCTTGTTTCTGTGTCATACTGAAATATTGTTATACAATTTATTATACACTGTAATGTCTTTTTTGAGTCGGTCAATCTCCCCCCCCCTTTCTGCAAGGCTGTTTTCGTAACCTTTTATGCGCTTCGCTTTACTTTCCGGGTTGATTTCTGCTTTATGGGTATATGCTAAGTCTGCGTTGATGCGTTTTACTTCATCGTACAGGCTTTGGAGTTTCAGTTTGTCGCTGACGTTTTTGTGGTGTGCGTTGATTTGATTTATTGTTATCATGGTTGCGAGTTTTAGTTTAACATTGATGTGTACTTGGTTATTTCTTTAGGTTTCCGCTTTTCCAATACAGTTTTTTCTAATGAGATATAACTGTCATTTACTACACCATACCTAACTATATTATGCTCGAAAAAACCATAAAACATATCTCTGTTGTGGCGTTTGGTGTTTTGTTTCCTTCCTTGTTTTTGAAGATACTCGACGAATTTAGCCTCAAAAAAACTGAACTTTTTCAGCCACCACTTCCAGTATTTTTTATCGGTTTCATAACACCTTCCTTTTGCCATACCACCAGAAGTATTATTGATGTAGTCATTTCCATATTGGAACATCAGGCATTCGTAATAAGCATCAGGAATACCTGTAATTAGTTTTATATATGTTCTATGGTCTAATTGTATTTTCATGCTGCTGTATTTTTCTGTTGAACAATTTGCATCATCTGTACTTTATACTTCAACTCCCCAAAATTCGTAGATTCATCGAATGCTTTTTTAATGTATTTTTCGACATTTAAGCCGTTGGCTCGACATATTTTTTTGACATCTTCATACTGTGTTTTGAAGCCTTTTACGCTCTTGTAGGACATAATGCGACGTTTAAATTCACGAAAACCTATCACATTGCGCTTTGCTTTTCGGTTGATGTTTTCAAGAAGCACCGGAGTTCCGGCTATCAAGATTCCTGCTTTATTCTCCGTTAAGTCGAATATCATTTTAATAACTCTAAATATCGGGTCGCGCAGCTTATCCGCTTCATCGAAGAGTAGCACGAATTTATTTTGAGCTATCAACCAATCACAGATTTGTTTGCGCTGGCTGCGTAGATTACCGGAGAACTCTACACCGATAGCTTTCTGAATTTCCTGAATGAAATCTTTGCGAGTCATATCTTCCTCACATAATATATATGCTGATGTCGTCGGATTTGCTTTTTTGTACATCTTCAGCGTTTCGGTTTTCCCTGCTCCTGTGTATGCTGTTAGTGCTACGAATTTATTATAGTCACAAGCATCGTTACACAGATTGAATATGACTTTGAAATTTGCAGTCATTGGTTGTACTACCCACTTATTCTCAATTCGTAATCCTGACCCAAGTTTGCGCCAGTATTCGTCCGATATATGTTCCCATTTATCATTAAGAATATTAGAAATATAAGCATCACCTGCGCCTAATTGTACAGCGATTTTTGGCTGTGATAGCCCCTTGTTTTTTAATTCGAGTATGCCATTTTTGACACGGGTTTTGTAATCATTGGTAATCATAAATTGCGAGTTTTATGTTATAAAGTATTGTTATACATTTCTTCAATCGAAGGCTCATCTGATACATTTGCGAGTAATGCCTTCAACTCTGCCTCTGCCGAGTTGTAAGCGTCCTTGTGGACATTCTCATGGGTTGCTCTCAAATCATACGTCTCTACGTCCTGCCATGCTTGTTCAATGCCTTCATTGATATGTTTTTTCACAGCCTTTTGATGTGCTTGCAATCGCGCTCTTTTTACCCCGTCGCCCTCACTCATATCGTGGAGTGCCATTGGGATATATTCTTTTGAAGCTATCACCGTTTGACCTTGCCAGATGACGGGCTTGCCATCTTGATACAGGTGGACATACTCCAAATTATCAGGGTCATATTTTATCTCAAAAGACTCGCCCAAGTGATGTGTGTAGAATGAGCCGTCATCCGTAATGACTTGGTACTTATGCTTCACGCCTTCGACTTCCATGCAAATACCTTCTGTTTGGTATTTAATCGTCTTTTTCCTTCTGACCCAAAACATGTCTGCGAAGTCCAAAGGCTCAATTGCATAGCCCGTCGATAGTTCCTTACGGTACAAGTCTGTCGGCTTCTTGCGCCTTTCGCGCTTGCCGTCAGGGATAGGCTCTGAATGATTCCATAGTATCACCAGTTGGTGTATCTGCATTTCCAACTCCTCACGAGTTGGCAATTCACTGACATGCTTCTTAAAATTATCGGGATTAAAACGGCTATCGTCTTTACGAGCCGTTATATTTTGTCCACTCCAATTGTTGAAGTATCTGAAATGCTCCTGTTGAAAATGTCCGAAAAGCGGCTCTATGACTTTTGACTTAGGGGCTTTTGCCTTTGCCGGAAATGCAATAACTCCCCTATTCTCCATCGCTTTAAGCGTTTCCTTTACGGGGTCTGCTGCACTACCGTTATCGTATAATATTTGACGAGGCAATCGCTGTGTTTTTCTCACAGCATCCTTCAATGCCCTGATAACGGTTACATGGTTTTCACTATCCGAAAGGCAATAGCCCAATATTTTCCAACTATGCACATCTGTAATGCAAAATATTTGAATCGTCCTGAAATTATTTACCTTTCCTGTGACCGGATGCACACCGCGATAATATAAATCTACCGGAGTGCCATCCATGTTCCACATGGTATCAGGATGCCTTGCATTTTCGCGTGTAATCGTAGGAGCGAACTTCTTATATGAGTGAGAAGTCCCGTGGCGCATCGACTCCCATACAATTCTATTTTCCGGCAAATTGAGCCAATTCTCAATTGCCGTGCCGCTCAACTGTAACTTCGGATTCTTCTGATTATAAAAGAACGCTACACGACTCAAAGGCATCTTGCAAGGTTGCCCGGCGATAGCCAACAACTTTTTGCCGACTTCTTTGGTGATTTTTCGGGCGTTTTGGTTGCGAAGGTTCTTATGAATGAAGCAATCCATACCCTCGTCTTTATATCGCTTCAAGCGGTTGCAAAACTCCCTGAAATTTGATATTTTAAAAGCGTCAATCTCGTTGAGCATAATCGTCTGAACCGCTTCCAACAGTTCTTTTCTCGTCTTAATGGGCGCGTTCAACTTCCGTATCTGCGCCTTCGTAATCCAATGATTCAAGAAGTCGAACCAACTCACGACTTGTGTGAGTTGTATAGCTTTCTTTTTGGGATAGTGTTCTTGAAAAAACGACATCGCTGTGGGGTTCGTGCGGACGTAGTTTTTCAATATTGTTGTGCTTGAGTATTCGTAAGGGTTGCCTATGCTCTCATGTATTAGCTTCTTGTATTTTGTGCCAAGCGTCTCATACCTTATGAGCAAGCATCGTTTATCATCAGGGTGTCTTGTGGATTGCCATTGTCGGCTATTACGATGAACACCTAACTTTATGGTACTCGCCTTAACGCCTAAGTTTGAAAGAAATTCAAACGTCACATATAACACACCACTCACCTCAATCATCATGCTTCAGTATTTTTTTTGATTTTGCTATACATCCCCTGACGCTTTTTTTTAAGTCTTTCCTTATCGGCTTTCATAGTTGCCAACAACTCAATACCTTTCTCAATTACCTCATCAGCTTCTTTAGAATCAGGCGCATTAAGCATTACATGAGATACGTACTGCCTGTCCTTATTAACCATGTCAGCCAATTTGTTTGACCAACCCTTAAATTTTCCTAATGCTTCTCGTAAGGAAATGACAGATTCTTTTCTATCCAATATATCTGCTGTCATAATTTCTTTTATCTTTACTAATAATTGACTTGCGATTTACTTACAATTGCGAATTACGCCATAATAACTGACATTTGCAAGTTTTTGTGGCATTTTAAGGCGTTAAAATGACTGTATTTATAACATTTAATTATTATTAATGTTTATCTCCAAGAATATCATACATTTAAGAAAAACTGATAAAATCACTCAATCAGAGCTAAGTGAGCAATTAGGGATAGTTCGCACCACTTTATCGAAGTATGAGAATGGTGATTCTATGCCTGATGTCATAATAGCGGACAAGATTGCCACGATTTTTGACATTTCAATTGACGACTTATGTAGGAAGGATTTATCAAAAAACGAGAAAACACCTGCAACAACGTTGCAAGAGCCACAAGTTTTATATCAAAAAAACAGTGATGTAAAATGTAAGATTATTGTAAATGACGACGGGATGTATCCTTTGTATATGATAGGAGACACATTATCCGGTAAGCCGATTAATGATTTTGATAGGATAATTAATAACAAAATTTACGTAATAGAATTTAATGATGAAACATTGGTAAGGCAAGTCAAAAAAATGGATGATAAGCGACTGTTTTTATTTCCTTTCAACAAATTATCTGGAGAAGGTTTTGAAGTCTCATGGAATGAGATTAGTCGCATAATCAGTGTCACAGAACGTGCAACTAAATTTGTCAATATAAAACCTTCAATGTAAACCTAATTGTAAACCTATCTGTAAACCTAATTGTAAAATTTAACCAAAATGGGCATCTTCAAAAGACTAATTCAATCAATCAAGAAAACACCTGAACTCATAGACACAGAAGAAAAGCGAATCTATGATGCTGCTGTCAGAAAAGCCTTAGAAGACGGTGAGTTCACACGCGATGAGAAAAGTGAATTGGAAACCCTGCGGATCCAGTTATCGCTTGACACAACCACCGCAGAAGCCATCTACCAACGCAACGCAAAGCGTGTACTCGTTGACTTTCTCGACGAATCAATGGCAGACCAGCGCATCACAGATGAAGAACAAAACCAACTCGACAAGATATGCCGCAGTCTTGGCTTGGAGTTAGACAGCGCAGGAGCGACACGTCAGAAGCTCAATCGCTACCGTATGTATTGGCTTATCGAAAACGAAGAACTACCCGTCATACCTTCGCCGATGAACTTACAAAGGTCTGAAAATCTGCACTTTATGGCTGATGAAGTAGAATGGCTGGAACAGCGAAAAGTCACTCAACGCATCAATTATACATCAAGCACAGCTCGCATCAAAATAGCAAAGGGAGTATATTATCGCATGGGCAGTATCAAGCCAAAGGTAGTCTCACGCGACGAGTGGCAAACAATAGACACAGGCAGCATCTACATTACCAATAAACGATTGATATTCATGGGTTTAAAAGGAAATAAAACTATAAAATTCAACAAAATATTAGACACTACGCCCCACAAAAACGGCATCGACATCCAAAAAGACACCGGGAAAAGCCCATTTATCCGCTTTTCCGACAACGTAGATTTATGCTCACTCATCCTTCCACGTCTAATATCTCAAAATTAAATAGCCTTCAAAACACTATTGAAGGGGCTTTGAAGGCTATTATTACGGATTTACAGGGCGTTTGTGGCATTCAGTGGAGGTTATTCTTACATTACGCTCCGTCTATCTTGCTCACACGCCTTTTGCACCGGACATAATTTGTACATTAATTCCAAATACATGCAGCTTTTGATTTTTCAGATTAAAACGCTACAACTCCCGTACACACACACTTTCAGCCATATTCTACAATATCAATTAAGTGTACCTTTTGTTCTTACCCCTTAATATGCCGCGATATTGAGGGTTTTATGATACACACAGAATTGAAAGAGGACAGTATGCTACAAGATATGCTACTCAATCGGGCGTATGCCAAACGGGGGTTAGACGAATTCTTTGAAAAGCATAATAACGACACCCGGGAAAAGATACTCAAGGCAGAAACCCCCGAACAATCTTATTACCATACTCTATTCCGGTTGAGCTATAATGCTGCCTTTCATCGCAATAACGTCAAACTCCGCACCGAGTATCGCAGTCAGCTCAAAGAGGCAGAAGCTTACCTTGATGCTTACTACCTATTATACAAATTGAGAATACTTTGTGAATGTAAAACCCTTGCCGGTATTATAGATATAGAAAAAACAGAAGAAACAAAAAAAACAGAAGAATCGAAAAAAACAGTAGAGAAAATAGAGACGAAAAAACCCTTGTTAAATGTTGATTATCAAAATTTTATACGAGAAGAACCAGATGACTATCTAATCAGTTTATACGCTAAAACGGCGCGATTATACGACGAAGAAGACCCACAAATTTATACAAAATTGAGGGAGGAAATTGAAAAGGGAACAAAGCCTGTTGACGCTGAAAATCTATCGACATTATTGGTATTTCTGATTAATTTTTGTAGTCGCAAATCTAAAGAAAACATCAAGGCAAACCCTGAAAAAGATACATTAGATTACACTAAAGAAATATTCGATTTATACGAATTTGCATTCAACGAAGATTTGTTGAAGGAAGATGGTTACATTCCCGAAATCCACTATTTGAGTTTGGTCAAAGTCGCCGTTGCCAACGGAAATTTTGAACTCGCTCAACAATGGATTCACTACGCCAAAGATATTAAGCCTGAATACCAAAAAAATGGTCGAAAACTCGCTACTGCCATCTTACATTTCGCTAAAGGCAAATATAGCGAAGCCCAAACACTATTGCAGGAGATCAAATGGCGCAACAAAAATTATAAGGTAACTTCAAGAGATTTGCTGACTAAAATTTACTACGAAATTAAAGCATATAAATTACTCAACAGCCATATCTCTAATGTACGCAAAGCCATACAACGAGATAACGATTTGCCCGAAAGACAAAAAAGAGCCAATTATAATTTTTTCAATGTAGTCAAAGAACTTGCAGAGTACGAACAAGAATTGAAAAAAGACAAAAGTGCCTTGCCGGGCAAAACACTTTTGTCACGACTCGAAAAGCATCCAATGGTATACGGCGAATGGTGTCGTAAAAAATTCAAGGAACTTACAGCACAATTTCCTGCTCGGCAAGCGTAATGTCGCCCGCTATCACTTTGAGTATATACACACCGTCCGGCAAACCCAATAAAGGTAAAGCGAGCAAGTTCGTGTCAGTGGCATCTGTCAAGATAGCTCTGTCGGTACTACGGATGAGCTGCACAGTAATGGTTTCATTTTGGATATCGGGTGCCAATTGGCTTTGATAGATATTGATGACTACGGCATTTCGACCTACCTGCAGAATATCGACTACGCCGCCGCCAAAAGTAGCCGCAGAACTTTCGATAACGCTTGTAGTAAGCAATAAACTCATTACGAAAATTTTACATATTTTTAGCATAATTAAAGTGTTTTTAAAAATTCAAAAATATCCCGTTCGTGTACAGGCATATGTGTAGCCTGCCCCGTCCGGGGTTGGTGATAAAAATGAATGGGAGCTTGTTTAAGACGGGCTTAAACGAGGCTTAATCATTCGTGCTTTGCAATTTTTTATAATATTTAACTGCATTAAAAAAGTAGAGTGTATGTATTTTACATGAACTGAACGCCGTTCGCCCAAATGACGACCCAAGCCTGATTTTTTACCGATTTCCACACATTTTTCTCAAAAAAAAATAAAAATATATCTTCATGTCCACACCAACACCAAGTCAGAAAATTCAACAACATGTTGATAATCAGCAATTTGAAACGGCTTATAAAATACTCGTAGAGGAGCAAAAAAAATTATTTGAAGCGGTAGTAGGTAAGGAAGAACTTTTCAAGCGAAGTAAAGTATTGGCAGAGGCTTTTCTTGATTTAACCTATCCGATAGATGAACTCACGCTTGATGTAAAATTAGAGTTGGAATGTTGTCTGCGCGCAGAGGAAATACATGAGCGAGTTTGGGACAAGCCTGATGATTTATTAATAAGGATTTATAATTATAAAGGATATATATTTAATGCGCTATGTCAGACAGAAGAAGCCCGAAAGTGCTATGAGTTTATACTCTCGATATGCGACAAGTGTTCAAACCCCTATTGCGATAAAATGGAAGCCTATCATGGTATTGCCTTTGCTTATGAAGACGATGAAGAACTGGAGATGGCACTGCGATATTTCAAGCAGTCTGAAATATATCTCAATAAAGCGGCGATAGCCGCACCCGATACTCCTCTTGTATCTCAAGAGGGGTCATTGCATAATGCATTTGCCACCACTTATGCAAGGATGCAACAATACGACAAGGCGATAAAACATTCACGTAAATCTATGGCTATTATAGGAGAGTCTCATCCTAATTATCCCTTTCCTGTCTTTAATCTTGCTAGAAATTTATACTTTAAAAAAGAATATCAAGCATCCATTGATATGCTTGAAACGATAAAAGAAAAGTATCAATGTAATACCAACCTGCTAAGTCGTTTTTCAATCGGTCTTGCAGATTCCTACAAGGAGTTGGGGCATCATGAAAAAGCAGAAAATATCCTCTTAGAAAGTGCTGATGTTTTTGAAAATACCAACATATGGCATGCCTATGTGCCGGCTATTTTTTCAAGACTTGCCGAATTATATCTTCAAAAAAACAACCATGCAAAAGCTGTTTTTTATATAGAAAAATCTTTACAAAATTGTAAATCACGAGCATTTTATTTTAGGTTGCTACTCATTCAATCTAAAATTCAACTTTCTCAAAATCAATACCTTAACACATTAAAAACTATACAAAAAGTCGATATTCTCGCCGACGAAATTCGCCGCAACCACAAAACTCAAGCCTCTCGTCTCCTCCTCGCCGAACAAGCCAAAGACCTATACGAACGCGGCGTAGAAACAGCTTTTTTTTTATACGAAAAAACAAATGACAAACAGTTTGTTCAATTAGCATTTCGCTATGCAGAAAAAAGCAAAGCCATCTTATTGCTCATGAAAATCAAGCATCAAGACGGCATGTTGAGTGCAGAGATGCCATCGGAGGTTTTGAAGCAGGAAAAAGACATTTTGAGACAGTTGAATTACTTGGATAAAATGTTGGAAGGAGAACACAAACTACCGGAAGTGGCAGAAAAACGATTCAAAGAAGAACGCTTTGAATTGCAACGTGAGCATGAAATATTTATCCAAAAACTGGAACAAGATTACCCCGATTATTATCAACAAAAATATAATACCGAACCAACAAGTATTGCGGATTTGCAAGAAAGATTATCGGATAAGCGACTAATTATGAGCTATTTTGTAGGAGAAGAAAATACATATATTTTCCGAATCGGTAAGGAAAGAATTGATATGGAAAAGCTAGGGAAGACGATGACAATACGCGAGCAAGTTATGGAGTTTCGAGAGCTACTGGAAAAAAGGGTCACGATGCCACTATCTTTTGAACAACAAGCTACGGCACTATACGATATACTCCTAAAATCGACCTTAAAAGATAGCCAAACTGACCAACTGCTCGTCGTACCTGATGATGTTTTGGCGCAGCTACCCTTCGAAGCATTGGTCACACAACGAATGGATAATAATTTGAATTTCAATGAATTAAATTATCTGCTGAATGATTATGAAGTGGTCTATCATTTTTCGGCAACCTTGTGGCATTACGGTTTGAAAAAATATGAAAGGCGGCAGCGCAGCCTGAGTTTTGTAGGCTTCGCGCCTATGTACGAAGGCGAGGTGCAACCCGAACAGGTGGAAAGGGGACAGTACGAAAGAGATCTTACATATCGAGATAAAGTGTGCCACAAACTCCCTTTTGCGAAGCAGGAAGTAGAACAGATTGCTGGTTTTTTTGAACAGAAAAAATTATGTGTAGATGCGGTGGCTACAAAGGATAATTTTGTGGCGTACTGCACTCAAGGGACTTACCTGCACATCGCAGCACATGGTTTTTACAGCGAAAAGAAAGATGAGGATTGCTATATCCAGTTTTCGCCTTCCGATAAAGATGATATTAGGTTGACTATAAATGATATAGCGTCGCTAAAAATCGACGCGCATTTGATTGTTTTGAGTTGTTGCAATACCGGACAGGGTCAATTTCGGAAGGGAGAAAGCGTCTTTGCCCTCAACCGAAGTTTTATGGCAGCAGGTGGGCAAAATATTATCTCAACGCTCTTCAAAGTACCCGATGCACTCGCCTGTGAACTCATGACAAATATGTACGAAAAACATTTGAACGAAAAAAGAAATGTTGCCCCTTCGCTACGTGCTGCAAAGTTGCAACTCATTGAAAAAGAGGGAATTACACCCAAGATGTGGTGCGGTTATCAGCTTGTAGGGAACTAAGAAATTTAAGGGAGGAGGAAGAAAATAATCTACCCCAAATGAAGAAGTTATTTTTTTTATATGTTTGGCTAAATTTGACGCGCATAGCCGA
>ENA-ORXC01000262-ORXC01000262.1-marine-metagenome-genome-assembly--contig:-NODE-262-length-42725-cov-3.651426_pt1 | contig 42725 bp, 37 predicted proteins | sample MGYA00237865_ERZ511478 | MGnify/ENA metagenome assembly ERZ511478
CTACCTGCCCATCACGCTGATCTTCGTGCTGACCGCCTCCCTATTGGTCGCGCTGATCTACCTGCCCATCACCGGCATCATCGTCGCCCGCATCACCCGCGCGATGAGCCGGGTGTCGGATGCGATGCGCGCCAGGCTGGGCTGGGTCGGCGCGATGGTGCTGGGCGGGGCGTTCGTGATCGGTGCGCTGGCGCTGATCGACACGGCGCAGGCCATGGCCGCCGCCACCCCGCCCGTCATTCCCGATGGCGAGACGAAAGCCCCTGCGAACTGGGGTGTCAGAGGGCTGTTCGCCCTAGCCGCGATCAGCGCCCTGCTCGCGATTCTCGCCTTCGTGGCCGGATTCCAGCGGCGCACGGTTCCCATCAAGCCCTACAAGCGTGAAACCGGGCGTCTCGGCATCTTCGGCACTTTCCTCAAGTTGATCGTCGGCAACCCGGTCATGCCGCTGGTCGTCATCGGCCTGACCGGCGCGACCCTGTTCGGCATCTTCCAGGCGTACAAGACAAACGGCTACGGCGTGGAGTTCTTCGTCGATACCGACCCCGAAATCGCCAATCTGTACGTGAGCGCGCGCGGCAACCTCTCGATCGAGGAAAAGGACGCGATCATGAAGGTGGTGGAGGGCCGCGTGCTGGGCACCGAAGACGTCTCCGCCGCGCTGGCCGTGGTCGGCGGCGGGGGCGGCGGGGCCAGTCAGGGCAGCGCGCCGAAGGACAAGATCGGCTCGATCCAGTTCGAGTTCGACAACTGGCGCGAGCGCAAGAAGGGCGACGCGATCCTCGAAGACCTGCGCGCCTCGGTCGCGAACCTGCCCGGCGTGAAGATCGAACTCGCGGAGGCCGCGGACGGTCCCCAGCAGGGCAAGCCCGTGCAGGTGCGCGTCGGTGCCGTCGATTTCGACATCCTTCAGGACGCGACCAAGGCCCTGATGGACCACATGGAGGGTGTCGAGGGGCTGAAGGACGTAAGCTCCACCCTGCCCCTGCCCGGCATCGAGTGGGAACTGGTCATCGACCGGACCGAGGCGGGCAAGTTCGGCGCGAACGTCACCTCAATCGGGTCGATGGTGCAACTGGTGACGCGCGGCGTGACGGTCGGCACCTATCGCCCCGACGATTCGGATGACGAGATCGACATTCGCGGGCGCTTTCCGGCGGATAACCGCGATATCGAGATTCTCGACCGCCTGCGCGTGCAGACGAATGTGGGCCTCGTGCCGCTGGCCAATTTCGTCGAGCGCCGCGCGGTGCCGAAGGTGTCCGAGATCACCCGCGTCGACGGCATCCGCGTCTTCACCGTCGCCGCCGATGTCGAGGATGGCGTCAATGCCAACGAGAAGATCGCCGAACTGGGCGAATGGCTGAAGACCGCCGAACTGGGCAAGGGCGTCAAGGCGACCTTCGTGGGCGATTTCGAGGAGCAGCAGGAGAGTCAGGCCTTCCTGATGGCCGCGTTCGCGGGCGCGCTGGGCCTGATGTTCATCATCCTGCTGGCCCAGTTCGACAGCATCTACAACTCGGTGCTGGTGCTGCTGGCGGTGGTGCTGTCCGTCGGCGGGGTGCTGGTGGGGATGATGGTGATGGGACAGCCGTTCTCGATCATCATGACCGGAATCGGGATCGTCGCGCTGGCGGGGATCGTGGTGAACAACAATATCGTCCTGATCGACACGTTCCAGGAGTTCCGCCAGACCCTGCCCCCCGTCGAGGCGATTATCCAGACCGGGGTGCAGCGCCTGCGCCCCGTGATCCTGACGACCATCACGACCATCGCGGGCCTGCTGCCGATGATGTTCGCGGTGTCCATCGACTTCCAGGCGGGCGGCATCACCGTGGGTGCGCCCAGCGCGATGATGTGGACGCAGCTGGCCACCGCCATCGTCTTCGGGCTGGGCTTCGCGACCGTGCTGACGCTGGTGGTGACGCCCTCGCTGCTGGCGCTGCGCGTCTGGTGGTTCGGCAAGCTGCCCCGGATCGGCTGGCGCGGATTGCGCACGCTGGCGCTGGCGGGGGCGGGCCAGAAGGCGCAGTACAACCGCGACCGCAGGCTGGCCCGCATCGTCAAGCGCGGGTTCCGCACGGGCGAGGTGCTGCGCTGGGACGAGACCTTCGCCTTCGGCGCGCAGCCTGCGGAACTGCCGGTGCCGTCCTTCCCCGGTCGCGCGGACAGGAGCGATGTTTCGGATACCCCGCGCGACATCCCGCCTGCCGTGGTCCCCGGTCCCGTCGGCCCCGCCGCACCGATGATCCCCGCCGTCGGCACCGCGACCGGAGAAACCTCCTATCCGGAAGGGCCGCAGATCGTGCCGGAGGTCGCCGTGATCAAGCCCGATACCGCCCCCACGCTGGTCTGGGCCGAAGGCATGCCCCTGCCCCGCAGCCCCGGCACGGCCCCGGACCCCGAGGACGACACGCCGCCCCGCTCACCCTATACCCAGGCGGCGGAGTAGGGACCGCCGCGTCCCTCGCGCTTGCGGGGGGCGCGGGGATATGGCACGAGGAAGGACGTCCACGGGGGGCCGAGATAGATGCTCAGGAGACTCATATCGCCGCGCGTCATCGTCTTTCTGACGCTGCTGCTGGCTCTGCTCGTGCGCGAAACCGGCTACGATGCCGTATTCGGCAGCTACGTGAACTTCCTGCAGGTGCTGGTCTTCATCCTCGTGGTCGGGTTCATCTCGATTTCCCTGACGGCCTTTCGCAGCTTCGACATCGAATCGAAGAACGAGTTCGTCCTCGACATCACCATCGATCTCGCCTTCTTCGGCGCGGGGGTCGCGATGCTGACCTATCTGACGACGCTCAGCGTGTACGGGCTGAACATCTCGTTCCAGGCGTTCTACCTGACGATCATCGCGCTGGGGATGACGACGCTGGATTTTCTGGTGTCGCTGAATGCGGGGGCGGGGAAACTGCTGGAGATGGACCGCGAACACTTCACGCGCGACCGGCGGTCGTAGCGGTCACTCCACCGACAGTTCGATCTGCATTCCATCGAACGCGGGCACGACATTCCCGGGCAGATACGCAGCCAGTTCGGCGTAATCGAGGTCGTTGTGCAGGTTCGTCAGGATCGCGCGTTTCGGCCTGATCGCCGCGATCCAGTCCAGCGTGCGGTCGACATGGGCGTGGGTCGGGTGCGGGGTCCAGCGCAGGGCGTCGACGATCCAGATATCCAGATCGGCCAGCTTTCCGGCGGTATCCTCGCGCAGTTCGCTGACATCGGGGGTATAGGCCAGCCCGCCGAAGCGGAACCCCCGGGCGGCGAAGTTGGGGCCGTGCTCGACCACATGCGCCGTCGTCTCGACCGGCCCGCCCGCACCGTCGACCCGCACCGTGCCGTCATGGATGCGCAGGGTGTAGATGGGCGGATAGGTGCTGCCCTCCGGCTGCACGAAGACATAGGCGAAGCGGTCGGCCAGCATCGCGCCGGTATCGGGATCGGCCCACACATCCAGCCGCTCGCGCCGATTGAGGACGATGGGGCGCAGGTCGTCGATGCCGTGGACGTGGTCGGCGTGCTCGTGGGTGATCAGCGCCGCATCCAGCGTGCCGACCCGCGCGGACAGCAACTGCTCGCGCACATCGGCCCCCGCATCGACCAGCACCCGCGTGACGCCCCCCGCCCCGACCCGCTCGACCAGCAGGGCGCAGCGGCGGCGGCGGTTCCTGGGGTCAGCGGGGTCGCACGCGCCCCAGGCCCCCGCCCCGTCCTCGCCCCCCAGTCGCGGCACCCCGCCGGAGGACCCGCAGCCCAGGATCGTCGCGCGCAGGATATCGGCGCCCGTGCCAGACCGGGTCACGACGGCACCTTGGTAAACAGGCAGTGGAAATTGAGGGTGGTGGCGTTCGAGAATTCCTCGGTGGTCACGCCGAACACCTGCGCCCCGACGGTGGCGGTATGGGCGACATAGGCCGGCTCGTTGCGCTTGCCGCGCTTTGGCACGGGGGCCAGATAGGGTGCGTCCGTCTCCACCAGCACCCGGTCCAGCGGTGCATCGGCGAAGATGGCGCGCAGGGCATCGGCGTTCCTGAACGTCACGACCCCCGACATGGACAGGTAGAACCCCATCTCCAGCGCGGCCTCGGCCAGCGCCCGCCCGGAGGAGAAACAGTGCATGACGCAGGTATAGGCCCCCTCGGCATATCCCTCGCGCAGGATCGCGGCCATGTCGTCATCGGCGTCGCGGGCGTGGATAATCAGCGGCAGGCCCGTCCGGCGCGCGGCGACGATATGGCGGCGCAGGCTTTCCGCCTGCATCGCGGGCGGCCACTTGTCGTAGTGGTAATCCAGCCCCGTCTCGCCGATGGCCACCATCTTGGGGTGATCGGCAAAGGCGACCAGTTCCTCGACCGTCAGCAGCGGGGCATCGCCCACATTCAGCGGATGCGCGCCGACGGCGTAGTAGACGCCGTCATGGGCTTCCGCTATCGCGCGCACGTCGGGTTCGGCGGCGGCGCGGGTGCAGATGGTCACCATCTTCGTCACGCCGGCGGCCCGGGCGCGCACGATCAGGTCGTCGCGGTCCCCGTCGAAATCGGGGAAGTCCAGATGGCAATGGCTGTCGACGAGCATGGCGGGGTGTTCCTTCCGGCAGTCAGGACACGGCCCGTTTCGCCGCCTCCTCGATCCGGGCGAAGGTATTCAGCAATGCCTGCCTGCGGTCAAGGTTGAGGGCGCGGGTGCGGGCGGCATCGGCCTGGATTCCCGTCGCCGCCTCGGCCCAGCGGGCGGCGCTGGCACGGGCGGCGGGGGTGGCGGAGGCGGTGTCGCAGGCGCGGCGCGCGGCGATATCGGCCATGATGCGGATGGCGATGGAGAAGCCCTCGTCCTTGTCGGCGGGGGCCACGGCATCGCCCAGCCTGTGCAGGGCCGCGCGGTCGATGCGGTTCGGCAGGGGCGCGAGCACCGCGTCGATCCCCCCGATGATCGCCGCCCCGTCCTCGGAGGCGAGCCGCAGCGCCTCCCCCGGCGACCCGCGCGCGACCGAGAGCAGCGCGGCGGGCAGTTCGACCCCCTGCTCGGCCATCGCCCTGCCCATCGCGGCGTCGTCCAGGGGCCGCAGATCCAGCACCCGGCACCGCGAGCGGATGGTCGGCAGCAACCGGCCCGGCGCATGGCTGACGAGGAAGAAAACGACCCGCTCGGGCGGTTCCTCCAGCAGTTTCAGCAGGGCGTTGGCGGCGCTGGGGTTCATCTCCTCCGCCGCGTCCACGATGACGCAGCGCCATTCGCCCGCCCCCGCCGACAGCATCAGTCCGGCGCGCAGGGCGCGGATTTGCTCCACGTCGATCTGGGTGCGCAGCTTGCCGGTCTTCTCGTTGATGCGCCGGGTCAGCAGCGTCAGGCGGGTTTCGTTGCCATCGTCGATGCGGCGGCGGGTGCCGTCCTGCGCATCCATGGCGATGCGCGGTTGCCCGGACAGCAGCGCATGCGCCGCCAGCCGCGCGAAACTCGCCTTGCCGATGCCGCGCGGGCCGCAGAGCAGCCAGCCGTGGTGCATCCGCTCCGCGCCCAGGGCGGTGTCGAAGGTGGCGACGGCCTCGTCCTGCCCGATCAGCATGACAGGGCCGCGAGGGTGGCCGCCACCGTCTCGGCGGGCGAGCGGGTCGCGTCCAGCACCGTCACGCGCTTCGGCTCGGCGGTGGCGATGTCGAGGAAGGTTTCGCGCAGGGCGGCATGGAACCCGCCCGCCATCCGCTCGAACCGGTCCGGTCCCTGCCGGGTCTTCGCGCGGGCCAATCCGGTTTCGGGCGGGGCATCCAGCAGGATCGTGCGGGTCGGGGACAGGCCCACGGCCTGCTCGTGCAGCGCGTCGATCGTCGCCCGGTCCACCCCCCGCGCGCCCTGATAGGCGCGGGTGCTGTCGAGATAGCGGTCGCAGATCACGTCGCGGCCCGCCGCCAGCGCGGGTTCGATGGTGCGCACCACGTGGTCGCGGCGGGCGGCGTTGATCAGCAGCAGTTCGGTCAGCGCATCCCAGCGGTCCGTCGCGCCGGAGACGAACAGCGCGCGGATATCCTCGGCCCCCGGCGAGCCGCCCGGTTCGCGCGTGAACAGCGCGCCCGCGAAATCCGGGGTACCGCGCAATCCGCCCACGAGCGTCGATTTCCCGGTGCCCTCGCCGCCCTCGATGGTGATGAAGCGGCCGCGAGGGGTCATTCCGTCGGCTGCGCGTCAGGCGTCGGCTCGGGCCGCATGGCCGCGAGCGCCGTCTCCACCAGATACAGCGCCCCGGCCTTCAGCTTTTCCTGCATCCCGCCCCGCTCGACCGCCACCCCCGCATAGAGCGGCACCTCCACCTCGTTGATGCCGGGGGCGGACAGCAGCAGGGTCGCGATCTGCTTGCCCTCGGCGATGGGGGCCTCGACCGGGCCGGGATACGTGATCTCGCCCGTCACCTTGCGCAGGTCGCCGAAGGGCGTGGTCATGACCACCGGGTCGCGCACCACCAGCGGCACCCGGGGCGCGGCCCCGATCCAGACGGCGGCCTCGCCCACCTCGGCCCCGGCGGGCAGCAATTGCTTGGTCTCGAACTCGCGAAAGCCCCAGCGAATCAGGCGTTCGGCCTCGATCGAGCGTTTCGTGGCGCTCTCCAGCCCCGCGATCACGAGGATCAGCCGCCGGTCCCCCTTCACCGCCGATCCGGTCAGCCCGTATCCGGCGGCTTCGGTATGGCCCGTCTTCAGGCCGTCGGCCCCCAGATCCAGGCCCAGCAGCGGGTTGCGGTTGCGCTGGTTGATCCCTTCCCATTCGAAGCTCTCTTCCGAATAGATCGTGTAGAATTGCGGGTATTCGCGGATGATGTGCTCGGCGAGGCGCGCCAGATCCCGCACGCTCATCTCGTGGCCGTCGTCCGACCACCCCGTCGCGTCGCGGAAGCGCGAATTGCGCAGCCCCAGTTCCCGGGCGCGGATGGTCATGCGGCGGGCGAATTCCTCCTCCGACCCGGCCAGCCCCTCGGCCACCACGATGCTGGCGTCGTTGCCGGACTGCACGATGATGCCGCGCAGCAGGTCGGATATGCTGATCCGGTCCCCCACCTTCACGAACATCTTCGAGCCGCCCTTCTTCCATGCCTTCTCGCTGACGACGAATTCGTCGTCCATCGACAGGCGGCCCGAGGCCAGCGCCTCGAACACCATCACGACGGTCATCAGCTTGGACATCGAGGCGGGGGGGACCGCGACATCGGCGTCCTTCTCCATCAGGACCGCGCCGGACGTCATGTCCACGAGGATCGCGTTGCGGGCCTCCGTCGCGAATTGTTCGGCCTGCGCCGGGGGCGGGGCGGCGATGAGCAGGGCGAGGGTGAGGATGGACCAGCGCAGCATATGGAGGCTCCCGAAACGAAAGATGCCGCACCCCGGAGGGTACGGCATCGCACTGTAGATGATTCGCCCCGTCAGGGCGAGTTCAGTCAGCCCTTGACCATGCGGGCTTCGTAATAGCCGAGATTGCGGATGCGGTCGCGGGCGACGCGGGCATCGCGCTTGGTCGCCGCGACGACGCGGACGCGGTGGTACAGCTTGCCGCGCACCTGGGCCGAGACGATGAACGCCTGCTCGCCGGACGCACCCAGCTTGTTCACCAGATTGTTGGCCCGGTTCGCATCGAGGAACGCGCCGACCTGCACGAAGTGACCGGAAACCGGGGCGACCTGCTGGGGAGCGGGCGCGTAGCTGCTGACTTCATAGGCCGGGGCGGGAGCCGCGACCGCTGCGGCGGCAGCAGCCGCCGTCTGGGCGCTGAGGTCGTAGTAGTCGGCGGCGGGCTGCTGCGGGGCGGCCTGGTACTCGTATCCGCCGAGATTGACGGTTTCCTGCGAGGCGGCAGGCTCGACCATCGTGTAGTTCGGCGCGGGAGCGGCCTGCTGGACAGGGGCGGGAGCGGGGGCAGGAGCCGCCGCCTCGTACTGTTCGTACTGCTGGGTGTAGCTCGGCTGGGCGACGGAGTAGGCACCCTGCTGCTGGGCGGGGGCCTGCGGCGCGGGGATCGCCTGGTACGGATCGGCACCGCCCGTGGTGATCTGCTGCGAGTTGCCCACATAGGTCGCGGCGCTCGCCGGAGCGGCGGGCGCGACCTGATAGCTGTAATCGGAGGCGACCGTCGCGGTCGTGGCCGATTCCATCACGGGTGCGGGGGCAGCCTGCGCGGCAGCGCGTTCGGCAGGCGCGTAGTTCGGCTCGGAGGGCGCGAACTGGCCCCACTGGGAAGACTGCGCGCCATAGCCCTGCATGGCCGAACCCTGCATCGCCGCATAGGGATCGAAACCGCCACCGGGAGCTGCATAGCCGCCGGGAATGCCGTAGCCGGGGAAGGACTGCGGCGCGCCGTAGCCTGCGGCGGCAGGATCGGCATAGCCCTGGGGCGCGGGCTGCTGGGCGAAGCCCTGCGGGGCGGGCTGCTGCGGTGCGAAGCCCTGGGGCGCGGGGGCCGCGTAGCCCTGGGCGGCGGGGGCGTTGTAGGTGGATGCGGGCTGCATCCCGAAACCGGCAGGCGCGCCGAAGCCGGCGGGGGCCTGCTGCTGGCCGTATCCGAAGGACGCAGCGGGCATCTGGCCCTGGAAACCGTATCCGAAGGCGGGCTGGCCGTAGCCGTAACCCTGCTGGGCGGTACCCGGCGCGACCGTATCGACGGCGATGGCGGAGGATGCACCGAAGACGGTGAGGGCGGAAAGGGTGGCGGCGATCGCGGCGCGCGACGGTGCCTTGCGGTTCGAAGCTGGCAGAGACATGACCTGGTCCTCTATCAAAAAAAATTTACGCCCGTGATTGCTCGACAGGTTTTTGGGTCTTTTTATGGGCGCATCTTGGCATTCCGAAGGACGACCCTCCGCAACTTGCATGACCACGATAGGCGAATCGCCGTGAATCGTGCAACACTTTTTTGAACTCTCGATAGAAAAAAGTGTCGACTCTATAGGACTCTATCGGCCTTCCTTCATGTTATATCGAGCAAAACTCCCGTTTTGGTACGCAGCACGCGGTTGCGCCCCGGGCATCGCGCACGGTGCCGCCGCGACGCACCCGCTTGAGAAGCGGCGCAGAACCGCATAGATGCAGGGAGGACAGACGCATCGAGGAGACTTGCCCATGATCGGCCGCCTTAACCACGTCGCCATCGCCGTCCCCGATCTGGACGCGGCCTGCGCGCAATACCGCGATGCCCTGGGCGCGACCGTCGGTCCGGCGCAGGACGAACCCGAGCACGGCGTCACCGTCGTCTTCGTCGACCTGCCCAATACCAAGATCGAGTTCCTGCACCCTCTGGGCGACAACTCCCCCATCGCGGGCTTCCTCCAGAAGAACCCGGCGGGGGGCATCCACCACATCTGCTACGAGGTCGACGACATCCTCGCCGCCCGCGACCGCCTGACCGCCACCGGCGCACGGGTGCTGGGGGATGGCGAGCCGAAGATCGGGGCGCACGGCAAGCCGGTCCTGTTCCTGCACCCCAAGGATTTCGTCGGCACGCTGGTCGAGCTGGAGCAGGCCTGATGGGTCCGGTATCCGCCTTCGTCATCTTCGCCGTCACGTGGTTCATCGCGCTCTACTGCCTGCTGCCGGTGCGCGTGCGCAGTCAGGAGGAGGCAGGCGACATCGTGCCGGAAGGGTCGATGAAGGGCGCGCCGTCGAACCCCAATCTGGGGATCAAGATGATCGGCGCGACCGTGATCTCGGGCGTCATCACCGCAATCGCGTGGTATCTGATCTCCAGCCGGATCGTGACGATCGAGACGGTGGACCGCTTCTTCGGATTGTCGTGACGGGCGGGGCCGTGCGCACCGACGGCCCGGGTCGCGCCCGGCTGTGGCTGGAATTCACCGCCTTCTACATCCTCGCCCCCGCCGCGCTGTTCGTCGCCCTGCCCCATATCAACCTGTACGGTGCCATCGCCTGCACCATGGTCCTCGGCCTCGTGCTGCTGCACGTCACCGACGGCTTCACGTGGCGGCACCTGTGGGACTGGCGCAGCCTGCGCGGCACGGGCTGGACGATCCTGTGGACGAGCGTGCTGACGGCGGTAATCCTGACCGCGACGACGCTGTGGCTGGTGCCGGAGCGGTTCCTGGTGCTGCCGCGCGAGCGCCCGGAACTGTGGCTGGCGATTCTGGCGCTGTATCCGTGGTTTTCGGTGCTGGGGCAGGAAGTCGTCTTCCGCCCGCTGTTCTTCTATCGCTACGGGCATCTGTTCTCGTCGGACCGGATGCGTATTCTGGTCAATGCCGCCGTCTTCGCCGCCGCGCACCTGTTCTTCCTCAACTGGATCGCGCCGGTGATGACCTTTGCCGGGGGGCTGCTGTTCGCCTGGGCGTATCAGCGCGACCGGTCGTTTCCGGCGGTGTTCGTCATGCACTGGATCGCGGGCGGGCTGGTCTTCACGCTGGGGTTGGGGCTGTTCTTCTATCACGGCGCGATTCCGCGCTAGAGTATCGCCTTCGGGCGAATCCGGCGGTATGGTTAACGGGAACGCAGATTTCCGTATGCAAACCGCACGAGGATACCCATGAGAACCCCCTTCGCCTGCGCCGCCGCCGTTGCGGCCCTGATGACCGGCCCGGCCCTGGCCGAAACGCTGACCATCCTGCACACCAACGACTTCCACAGCCGCGTGATGCCGATCAGCAAGTACGACAGCGGCTGTTCGGCGGAAGACAACGACGCGGGCAAGTGCTTCGGCGGGTCCGCCCGGCTGGTGACGGCGATTCGTGCGGCGCGGGCCGATACGAACAACTCGATCCTCGTGGACGGGGGCGACCAGTTCCAGGGGTCGCTGTTCTACACCTACTACAAGGGCAAGGTCGCCGCCGAGATGATGACCGCGCTCGGCTACGACGCCATGACCGTCGGCAACCACGAGTTCGACGACGGCCCCGAAATCCTGCGCGGGTTCATGGATGCGGTCGGGTTCCCGGTCCTGATGTCGAATGCCGACGTGTCGGGCGAACCCCTGCTGGCCGACGTGCTGATGCCCTCCACCGTCATCGAGCGCGGGGGCGAGAAGATCGGGCTGATCGGCCTGACCCCCGAGGATACCCCCGATCTGGCCTCGCCGGGGCCGAACATCTCGTTCCACAACCCCGTCACGGCGGTCGAGCGCGAGATCGCGAAGCTGACCGCCGAGGGCGTGACCCGCATCGTCGTGCTCAGCCATTCCGGGTACGAGGTCGACAAGCGGGTCGCCGCCGCCGTGGACGGCATCGACGTGATCGTCGGCGGCCACTCGAACACGTTCCTCTCCAACACCTCCGACAAGGCCAAGGGACCGTACCCGACCTGGATCGAGACGCCCGATGGCGGACGCACGGCGGTCGTGCAGGCCTATGCCTACGGCAAGTATCTGGGCAAGCTGGACGTCAGCTTCGACGAGGACGGCGTCGTGACCGAGGCAGTGGGCGAGCCGATCGTCGTCGATGGTGCCGTCGCCGAGGATTCGCCCCTCAAGGAGCGCATCGCCGCCCTGTCCCTGCCCCTCGACGAGATCCGCGACAAGGTCGTCGCCGAAACCGCCGCCCCCATCGAGGGATCGCGCGACATCTGCCGCGTGCAGGAATGCGAGATGGGCAATCTGGTGGCCGAGGCGATGCTGGACCGCGTGAAGGACCAGGGCATCTCCATCGCCTTCGCCAACAGCGGCGGGCTGCGCGCCTCCATCGATGCGGGGCCGATCACGATGGGCGAGGTGCTGACGGTGCTGCCCTTCCAGAACGTGATCTCGACCTTCACGCTGACCGGCGCGGACGTGATCGCCGCGCTGGAGAACGGCGTCAGTCAGGTCGAGGAGGTCAAGGGCCGCTTCGCCCAGGTCGCCGGGCTGCGCTACACCTATACGCTGGACGCTGGGCCGAATGCGGGGCGCGTGTCCAAGGTCGAGGTGCTGGGCGCGAAGGGCTGGGCGCCGATCGACCCCGATGCGGAATACGGCGTGGTGTCGAACGACTTCCTGCGGGGCGGCGGCGACGGCTACGCCATCTTCCGCGACAACGCGAAGGACGCCTACGATTTCGGCCCGGGGGTCGAGGACGTGGTCGCCGAATACCTGATCTCGGGCGGGGTGTACCAGCCGATGACGGACGGGCGCATCACGGTCGAGTAATCCCGTACCGCCCTGCCCCGGGCAACGACCCGGGGCCTCGACGGTCAGCGCGTTGATCTGCGAGGCCCCGGGTGCCCCGTGCAGCGGCGTCGCCCGGGGCAGAGCGGTCCTCCCCCTACCGCTCCTTCACATACGGCGTCCCCAGCGCCCTCGGCGGCATCGCTTTCCCGAAGAACCCGGCCAGCAGGATCACGGTCGCGACATAAGGCAGGACCAGCACCACCTCGATGGGGATTTCGCCGACCAGCGGCAGCGGCGTCCCCTGGATGCGCGCCGCGCCCGCCTCCAGAAAGCCGAACAGCAGGCAGGCGAACAGCACCGACCAGGGCCGCCACTTGCCGAAGATCATGGCCGCCAGCGCGATGTAGCCCTTGCCCGCGCTCATCTCCCGCACGAAGCCCGCGCCGTGGGCCGTGGACAGGAACGCCCCGGCGATGCCGCACAGCACCCCGGCGATGATCAGCGCGCGGTAGCGCAGCCACGGCACCGAAATCCCCGCACTGTCCACCGCGCTCGGCATCTCGCCCACCGCCCGCAGGCGCAGGCCGAACCGCGTGCGCCACAGCAGCCACCAGACCAGCGGCACCGACAACACGGCGAGGTAGACCGGCAGGGTATGGCCCGAGACCAGTTCGGCCCAGAACGGACCGAAATAGGGGATGTCCGCGAAGGCCTCGACCCCCGGCAACTCGATCGACGGAAAGCGCGCGTCCCGGGGCAAGGAGGGCGTCTGCCCCCCCTGCCGGAACAGCGCGACCCCGGCCACGACGGTCATGCCGGAGGCGAGGATATTGATCGCGATGCCGGAGATGATCTGCTCGCCCCGGTGCGTGATGCAGGCGAACCCGTGGACGATCGACAGGAGGACCGACACGCCGATCCCCGCCAGCAGCCCCGCCCAGGCCGACCCCGTCAGCGCGGCGGTGGCGGCGGCGGCGAAGGCGGCGGCCAGCAGCTTGCCCTCCAGCCCGATATCCACGATCCCCGCGCGCTCCGATACCAGCCCCGCCATCGCGCACAGGATCAGCGGCGTCGCCACGCGGAACGTCGAATCGAGGATCAGCAGCACGTCGAGCCACGTCATGCCTTGCGCCCCCCCACCAGCCGCGTGATCCACGGCACGAACATCAGCGACAGCGCGCCCGAGAACAGGATGATCAGCCCCTGGATCAGCAACACCATCTCGCGCGTGATCGTCTGGAACTCGAAATCCAGTTCGGTGCCGCCCTGGAACAGCGCGCCGAACAGGAACGCGGCGAGGATGATGCCGACGGGATGGCTGCGCCCCATCAGCGCCACGGCGATGCCGGTGAACCCGAAGCCGGAGGGGAAGTTGAGCACCACTTTGCCGTGCGCCCCCAGCACTGTGTTGATCGCCATCAGGCCCGCCAGCGCCCCGCTGACCGCCATGGCCGTCACGATCATCCGCCGCACCGGAATACCCGCATACACCGCCGCCGACTCCGACTGCCCCATCGCCCGCAGCGCATAGCCCCACCGTGTGCGCCAGATCAGCACCCACACCCCGAGGCAGGCCAGCAGCGCGACGGGAAAGGCGATACTGAGCGGCGTGCTGGCCATGTCGAAGCCGAAGGCGTTCACGATATCATGCATATAGGGCAGGCGCGCGGCCTCCGCGACTTCGCGGCTTTCGGGGTTGGACTGCCCGCCGCGCATCAGCACCCCGGCCAGCAGCGCCACCATCAGCCCCGCACCGATGAAGTTGAACATGATCGTGGTGATGACGATGTGACTGCCGCGATACGCCTGCAACCATCCCGGAATGAACGCCCAGGCCGCCCCCATCGCCGCCGCGCCCGCAATCGCCAGCGGAATCAGGAGCAGCCCCGGCATCCACGAATCGAACGCCAGACAGACCAGTATCGCGCCCAGCCCCCCCAGATACGCCTGCCCCTCGCCCCCGATATTGAACAATCGGGCATGGAAGGCGACCGCGACGGCCAGCCCGGTGAAGATGAAATTCGTCGTGTAGTACAACGTGTACCCGAACGCGCCCTCGTAGACGAAGGCCCCCTGGATCATCACGTTCAGCGCCTCGACCGGGTTCTCGCCGATGGCCAGCACCACCAGCGCCGCGACGCCGAAGGCCAGCGAGAGATTGAGGATCGGAATCAGCAGATACTCGGCCCAGCCGGGGAGACGGGTCATGCGGCGGCACCCCGCGAATCGATTCCCGGCCCTGCCCCGGGTGCGGGACGGTACATCGCGCCATCCCCTGCCCCGGACCCGATCCGGGGCCTTTTCGAGCGGGGCGCATTGCCTGACAGGCCCCGGATCGGGTCCGGGGCAGGAACGGGTTCGGGGCGGGGCGCGGAAAAGGGCCGCTCACGGGAAATCATGTTCGACCGGGTCATGCAGCGGCCCCCTCGGACACGCCCGCCATCATCAGGCCGATGCGGGTCACGTCCGCCTCGTCGCGCGGGCATTCGCCCACGATGCGGCCCGCATTCATTACGGCAATGCGGTCGGACAGCGCGAGGATTTCGTCGAGTTCGACCGACACGAGCAGGATCGCGCAGCCGGCGGCCTTGCGGGCCATGATCTCGGCATGTATGAAGGCGATGCCGCCGATATCGACGCCGCGCGTCGGCTGGCCGATCAGCATGATCGTCGGCTCCGTCTCGATCTCGCGGGCCAGAACCAGCTTCTGCTGATTGCCGCCGGAGAAGCCCACGGCAGGTTGCCGGGGCGCGGGGGGGCGCACGTCGAAGCGGGCCATCAGCGTCTCGCAATGGTCCTGCATCGCCGCCGGGCTGAGTAGCCGACCCGCACCGGTGCGCGCGCCGTCATGGTAGCCCAGCACCGCATTCTCCCGCGCCTCGAACGGCAGGACCAGCGCGCGGCGGTGGCGGTCTTCGGGTACATGGGCAACGCCGAGACGGCGCATCTCAGCCGGGTCCATGGGATGCGCGCGGTCCACGACGCGCTCGCCGATCACGATGCGCCCCTCCTGCACCCGCGCGATGCCGGACAGGATGTCGAGCAATTCGGATTGCCCGTTGCCCGACACCCCCGCCAGCCCGAGGATTTCGCCCGCGCGCAAATCCAGTGATACATCCGACAGGCGGGCCACGCCCCCCTCGTCGCGCCAGGTCAGCCCCTGCGCGGCCATCGCCACCGCGCCGGGTTCCGCTTTGAGCCGGTCCACTTCGAGGGATACCGCCCGCCCGACCATCAGTTCGGCCAGTTCCTCGCGCGTCGTCTCGGATGTCGTGCGATGGCCCACCATCCTGCCGCGCCGCATGACGGAGACGGTATCCGTCACCTCCATGATTTCGCGCAGTTTATGGGTGATGAGCAGGATCGTGACGCCCTGTTCGCGCAATCCGCGCAGGATATCGAAGAAGCGGTCCGTCTCGGCGGGGGTCAGCACGCCGGTCGGCTCGTCGAGGATCAGGATGCGCGCGCCCCGGCGCAGGGCTTTCAGGATTTCGACCCGCTGTTGCAGGCCCACGGGCAGATCCTCGATCACCGCATCGGGGTCGACCTCCAGCGCATAATCACGCTCCAGCCGCAGCAGTTCGGCGCGGGTCGCCGCCTTGCCGCCGCGCAGCATCGCCCCGCCCTCGGCCCCGAGCATGATGTTTTCGAGGACCGTGAAGTTCGGCACCAGCATGAAATGCTGATGCACCATGCCGATGCCGAACGCGATGGCGTCGGCACTGTCCCGGATCGGCGCGGGCTGTCCGTCGATCTCGATGCTCCCCGAATCGGCGGTGTAGAAGCCGTAGAGGATCGAGACGAGGGTGGATTTCCCCGCGCCGTTCTCGCCGATGATGCCGTGGATCGTCCCCGGCGCGACGGTCAGGTCGACCGCATCGTTGGCGATCACCGGGCCGAAGACCTTGGTGATGCCGCTCAGGCGGACGGCGGGGGCGATCCCGGGGCTTTCGGTGCTTATTTCAGCATTCCTTCAAGCTCTTTCAGACGACCCTGAAGGGCCATGAGTTCCGCCGCGATATCCTCCCGCGACATGGCCGGGGCCATGGCCGCGCGCTGGGTGAAGGTGGACGGGCAGGAGCTGTCATCCTCGTAGTTGTGGACCACCACGTCACCCGCGATGATCATCTGACGCGCCTCCTCGACTGCCGCGCGGATATCGGCGGTCACCAGATCCTCGTTGTTGCCGTCGATGACCCAGTCCACGCCGTCCTCGGCCAGGCCCAGGATGTTGACGCCCGCTTCGAAGGTGCCGTTCTTTGCCGAAGTCAGCGTGTCGTAGGCGGCGACGTCCACGCGCTTGACCATCGAGGTCAGCATGTTGCCGGGCGCGAGGGCGTACTGGTCGCTGTCCACGCCGATGGCCAGCTTGTCCGCATCGGCCACCGCGCGGATGACGCCCGTGCCGGTGCCGCCCGCCGCGTGATAGACGACGTCGGCCCCGCGATCCATCTGGCTCTGGGCCAGTTCCGCGCCCTTGGTCGGGTCGTTCCACGCGCTGGGGGTCGTGCCGGTCATGTTCTGGATGACGGTCGCGGTCCCCTTGGTCTCCATCACGCCCTGCACGTAGCCGCAGGCGAACTTGCGGATCAGCGGAATATCCATCCCGCCGACGAAGCCGACCGTGCCGGTTTCGGATTTCAGCGCGGCGGCGACGCCGACCAGATAGCTGCCCTCGTGCTCCTTGAACGCATACTGGCGCAGATTGGGGCGGTCGAGCCAGGACACGTCGACGATGGCGAACTTCACGTCGGGGTGGTCGGCGGCGACCTTGTCGATGGCATCGGCCTGGGCGAAGCCGACCCCGAGCACGACCGTCGCGCCCCGGCGCACCATGCGGCGCATCGCCTGCTCGCGCTGGGTCTCGTTGGTGACCTCGAATTCCATCACCTCGACGCCGGTTTCGTCGGTGAACTTCTTCACCCCGTTCCAGACACCCTCGTTGAAGCTCTTGTCGAACTTGCCGCCCATGTCGAAGACGACGGCAGGCTTGAAATCGGCGGCCAGGGCGGTGGTGGCCATGAGGGCGGCGGTGGCCCCGGCGAGGATGGTCTTGAGCATGTCAGTCTCCCAGATTTTTCTCGCCGCCCGGTCGGACAGCGGTATCGTTTCAGGCTTTCAGACCGATCTCGCGCAGGCGTTCGGTCAGGAAATCTTCGGCGGTCGTCCCCGGCTTCAGCACCACATCGGGGCGCGGGTGCAGGAACATCGGCATCGAGAAGCGCGCGACGTTGCGGGCGGCGGGGGGGTTCACGACCTTGTGGACGGTGGCGGGGTAGTGGCCGCCCGAGGCCATCTCCAGCATGTCGCCCGCATTGATCGCCATCATCCCGGGGTCGCAGGGCACGGCATGCCAGTTCCCGGCGGTATCGCGCGCCTCCAGCCCCGATTCGGTCCCTGCGAGCAGGCAGGTGATCAGGTTGATGTCCCCGTGCGCCGCCGCCCGCACGGCCCCCGGCTCGGGCGCTTCCTCCAGCGGCGGATAGTGCAGGATGCGCAGCAGATTCGAGGGGCTGTCCGCCGCCATGGACGGGAACGGCTCGGAGAGGCTCGCCGTCACCTGCGCCGGGCTGTGATCCTGGAGCCAGGACAGCAGCGTCTCGCCCACCGCCACCAGATCGGCGTGCAGGGCGCGGGTTTCCGCCTCCAGTTCCGGCGGCACGCGGCCCTTCGGAAAGACGTGGTAGAATTCCTTCAGATCCTTGATCGCGCTGTCCTTGGAATTCTCGGACTTGAAGGGAAAGAATCCGTCCTGCTGCCCGCCGGACACGGCCCAGTCATGCTTGGCCTGCGAATTGAAGAACGCGCCCCAGCTCGCATAGGCCGACGCGATGCGGTCGGGCGTGACCGGGTGATCCGTCAGTACGGCAAAACCCGTCTCGTGCAGCGAGCGCGCGAACTCGGCGGGCGCGGCCGCATCGGTGTAGGAAAGCGTGGCGATGTCGAACATGATCCGTCCCGATCGGTAACCCTGACCGCAGCTTAATCATCGCAACCGCTACGGCAAGCGGCCAGACGACAAATGCATGCGAAATCGGTCCATGACTCGCGCCGATTCGACGCCGATGCAGATATCGACGGCCCGGCCACCGCCCCCCTCGCGCGTCATGCCCGCCCGTTCGCCATCCAGCGTGACGGTCAGGGGAGCGGATACCGTGCCGAACAGGCCCGGCTCCACCGCCGCGATGACGGCGGAGGGGTCGTGCATGTGGCACCCGTCGATGCCCGCGCTGTCCTTGTGGAACCGGAAGTAGAACTCGGCGGCCCTGGTCAGGAAGGCCCCCGATTCGGGCGACGGGCCGGTCATGGGGGCCAGATCGGCGGCGGTGCAGATCGTCGCCTCCGTCACGTCGAGGCCGACCAGCATCATCGGCCAGTCCGCCGCGAAGACTGCCGCCGCCGCATGGGGATCCTGCCAGATATTCGCCTCGGCATGGTCGTTGACGTTGCCCTTGGTGCGCACCGCGCCGCCCATGACGATGACCTGCTTCACCTGCTTTGCGATTTCGGGGGCGTAGTCGAGCGCGCGGGCGATATTGGTCAGGGGGCCGACGGGGATCAGCGTGATCTCGCCGGGGCGCTTCGCGATTTCCTCCGCCAGAAAGACATGGGCGGGGCGGGGGTCGACGGCGCGAGACGGCGGGGGCAAGGGGATACCGCCGAGGCCGTCGGTGCCGTGCACGAAATCGGGGTGATCCTGCGGGGCCTGCACCAGCGGCACGGCGGCACCGTCGGCCACGGGCGCGCCCGATCCGGCCAGATCCAGCAACGCGAGGGCATTGCGGGTGGCGGTGGCCCCCGGCACGTTGCCGAATACGGTGGTCAGGCCGACCAGCTCGATGGCCGGGTCCGCGACGGCGTAGAGGATGGCCATGGCGTCGTCGATGCCGGGGTCCGTGTCGATGATGACGGGGGTGGTCATGCGCAGTTCTCCAGAAAGGCATCGATCTCGGCCCGGGTCGGGATGGACCCAGCCGCCCCGGCCCGCCCCACGCACAGCGCCCCGGCGGCGGCGGCCCGGCGCAGGGCCTGCGGCACCGCCAGCCCCGAATCCAGCCCGGCGAGAGTGACGCCGAGAAAGGTATCCCCGGCACCGGTCGTGTCCACCGCCTCCGCCGCGAAGGCCGGAACATTGCATTCCGCCCCCCCGTCGCGCCAGACCGCCCCCCGCGCCCCGCGCGTCACCAGCAGCGACGGAACCGGCAGGGCTTCGGGCGCGACGCCCAGATGCGCGGCCAGCGCCGCCGCCTCGCCCTCGTTCACCGCCAGCAGATCCAGATGCGGCAGGATCGCGGTCGCCGCCGCCGGGTCGAAGGGGGCGGCGACATGCACGGTGCGCAGGCCCAGCGCCCGGGCGCGCATCGTGCTCTCGACCGTCGCATTCGTCTCGTTCTGGGTCAGCCACCAGTCCCCGGGCTGCGCGCCCGCCAGTGCCGCCTCGACACGGTCGGACGGGATCGCGCGGTTCGCGCCGCCATGGATCACGATCTGGTTCTCGCCCCCCGCATCGACATAGATCACCGCGTGGCCCGTCGCCGCATCGACCCCCGCGACCTGCGCGAGATCGAGGCCGAACGCTTGCAACTGCCCCCGCGCCCAATCGCCATCCGCCCCGACCGCCCCGATCAGGCGCACGTCGCCCCCGGCCCGATGCGCCGCAATCGCCTGATTCGTCCCCTTGCCGCCCAGACCGACGGCGTAGGAGATATCCTCCAGCGTCTCGCCCGGTTGCGGAAAGGCGGTCAGCCGGTGGACATGGTCGACATTGATCGACCCGAGGCAGTGGATGGTCATGGTGCTGCGCCCTCCTGCGGCACGCCCCGCACCGCCGCCATGAACGCGGCCAGCAACCCGGGGTCGAGCGCCCCGTTGCGCCTCAGCCCGGAGCAGATGTCAACCCCGGCCGGGCGCACCTGAGCGATGGCTTCGGCGACATTGTCCGGCGTCAGCCCTCCGGCGAGGAAGACGGGGCGGGGCGAGCGGCGGCGGAATTGCGCGCTGACGCCCCAGTCATGCACGCGCCCGGTGCCGCCCAGTTCGGCCCCGGAAGGACGCCCGGAATCGAGCAGGAAGGCGGTGCAATGCCCGCCATACACGTCGATCAGGTCGAGGCAGTCGCGCCCCTCCACATGCACGACCTGCACGTAGTCCAGACCGCTCGCCGCCAGCGCGCGCGCCTCCGCCGGCGCGATGTGCCGCACGACCTGCACCGCCGTCACCCCCACCTGCGCCGCCTGCGCCGCGATCCCCGCCGCCGTGCCGGAAGACGTCAGCAGGACGGGCCGCGCGGTTTCGGGCGCATTGGCCGCGATCTCCGCCGCCTGCGCCAGCGTCAACACCCCCGGCCCGCTCGGCATCGGCCCGACGAGGCCCAGCAGTTCGGCCCCCGCCCCGGCGGCCCTGCGCGCCTCCTCCCCGGAAGCGATGCAGCAGATCTTCACGCGCGTCGCGGACATGCGGTCGTCTCTCCCGGGGCAGACAAGCGGGTAAAGCGAATCACGCTAACCGTAAGTCAATCCGGGGCGTTGTACACTCCACCCCATGATCGACCCGACCGCCGCCCTCTTCGCCGCCCTCGCGGTCCTCGCTGTCGTCGCATGGCGGCGGCGGCGGTCCGGCAGGCGGCAAACCCGGACGCCCGGCAACCACGTCTACGTCATCGCCTATCGCAGCAAGCGCGGGCGGGCCATCGGTCCTTCCAAGATCGGCATCGCCAGGGACCCCGAGCAACGCCTGCGCACCTTCCAGACCGCCAATCCGCGCCCCCTGATGCTGTACAAGACCTTCCCCGTCTCGCGCGCCCGGGCGCTGGAGCAGGCCGTCCACCGCCATCTGCGCCCCGTGCGCATGAAGGGCGAATGGTTCGCCCTGCCCCCCGAGCGCGCCGCGATGGCCGTGCGCAGCGTCATGCAGCACCCCCGCCGCAGCCCGATCCCGGCCTGGGCGCGGTTCGGGCTGCGATAAGCGTATTCTCGCATCTTCCCTTCGACCCGTCCCCGCCCTATCGTCGGGAAAAACGACCCAGAGGGAGGCGCGCCGCATGGCCCGCGAGGATTTCGACGTTTTCGGGAAGACCGAAGCCAATCACGTGCCGCTCACGCCGCTCTCGTTCCTGCGGCGCGCGGCGGAGGTGCATGGCGAGCACCCTGCGGTGATCCATGGCGAGCGGCGCTATACGTGGGGCGAGACGTATGCGCGATGCGTGCGGCTGGCCTCGGCGCTGGCGGCGCGGGGGGTCGGGCGGGGCGACGTGGTCAGCTTCCTGTGTCCCAATACGCCCGAGATGATCGAGGCGCATTTCGCCGTGAACATGACGGGCGGGGTGCTGAACGCGATCAATACGCGGCTGGATGCGGATACGGTCGCCTATATCCTGGAGCATTCGGAATCGCGCATCCTGTTCTGCGACACGCAGTTCTCGCCGGTGGTGAAGGCCGCCCTCGCGATCCTGGGCGATGCCGCGCCGGACGTGATCGACATCGTCGACGATACCGCCGACCTGAAGCCCGGCGAGGGCGAGCGGCTGGGCGCGATGACCCATGCCGAGTTGCTGGCGCAGGGCGACCCCGGGTTCGACTGGCCCATGCCCGCCGACGAGTGGGACGCGATGGCGATCAACTACACCTCCGGCACCACCGGGCGGCCCAAGGGGGTCGTGTATCACCACCGGGGAGCCTATCTCATCGCCACCGGCACGATCATGGGCTGGCCGCTGCCCAAGCATCCGAAATACGTCTACATCGTGCCGCTGTTCCACTGCAACGGCTGGGGCCATGCCTGGGCCATGGCGGCGCAGGCGGGCACGATGGTCTGCACCCGCGCGGTGACGGCCAAGGCGATCTACGATGCCGCCGCCGACCACGGCGCGCAGTATTTCGGCGGCGCGCCCATCGTGTTGCAGATGATGATCAACGCCAAACCCGGGGACAGGCGCGACTTCGACCACACCATCCACGCCTTCACCGCCGGTGCACCCCCGCCCCCCGCCGTGCTGGCGAAGATGGAGACGCTGGGCGTCGACGTGCAGCATGTCTACGGCCTGACCGAAACCTACGGCCACGTGACCCAGTGCGACTGGAAAGGCGAGTGGGACGCCCTGCCCCCCGAGGAACGCGCCGAGATCAAGGGGCGGCAGGGACCGCGCATGGCGATGTTCGAGGGGGCCACGGCGGTCGACCGGGAAACCGGGGCCGAGGTGCCGCATGACGGCGCGGTCTCGGGCGAGATCATGCTGCGCGGCAATACCGTGATGAAGGGCTACTTCAAGAACGCCGAAGCGACGGAGGAGGCGTTCAGGGGCGGGTGGTTCCACTCGGGGGATGCGGCGGCGATCTATCCCGGCGGGTATCTGAAAATCCGCGACCGGCTGAAGGACGTCATCATCTCGGGCGGCGAGAACGTGAGTTCGGTCGAGGTGGAGGCGGTGCTGCACCGCTATCCCGGCGTCGTCGCGGCGGGGGTCGTCGCGCGGCCCGATGACGTATGGGGCGAGACGCCCTGTGCCTTCGTCGAGATGGCCGAGGGGGCGAGCGCGACGGCGGAGGACGTCATCGCCTTCTGCCGCCAGCACCTCGCCGGGTTCAAGTCGCCCAAGACCGTAATCTTCGAGGAACTGCCGAAGACATCGACGGGGAAGATCCAGAAGTTCATGCTGCGCGAGAAGGCGCGGGGGTTGTGACACGCTGCCGCTCGCGACGGTAGATGCCCGCAAGGGGTATTGCTGCGCGACTATGCAAGTCGGGATTCCTCTGGTACCAAAATCGTACACCCTGCGATCAATCCGTTAAAAAGCCTTGCGCAGGGAGCACCGGAACCAGGGAGTGACCGATGACCCATGAATCGAAACCCGCCTTCGACCGCCGCGCCTTTCTGACTGCCGCCGCCGGAATCGCAGGCGTCAGCGCGATGGCCCCGGACGCTTTTGCGCGCAACTTCGCCCCCGGGGCCGACCCGATCCGCTATCCCGACCCGGATATCATCTCGCTCGACCCGCGCTTCACCGCGAAACTGGGCAATACCGCGATCCAGCGCATCCATACCGGGATGAGCTGGGCCGAGGGACCGGCCTGGAACGGCGTGGGGCGCTACCTGATCTGGAGCGATATTCCCGCCGATGAGCAGCTTCGCTATACCGACGAGGACGGCCACGTCTCGCGCCGCTTCCGCTCGCCGTCGGGCAATTCCAACGGCAATACCTTTGATTTTCAGGGTCGGCAGATTTCGTGCCAGCACGGCACGCGGCAGGTTGTGCGCTACGAATACGACGGGTCGGTGACGACGCTGGCCGACGGCTTCGACGGCAAGGAATTCAACGCGCCCAACGATGCGGTGGTGCACCCCGAGGACGGCTCGATCTGGTTCACCGATCCCGGCTATGGCGGGCTGATGAACTACGAGGGCGAACGGCTCGACACCGGCTCTGTCCAGCCGAACCAGAAGGAGGCGGTCTACAGGATCGATGCGAAGAGCGGCGCGGTCACCAAGGTGACGGATGCGCCGTTCAAGCCCAACGGGTTGTGCTTCAATACCGATTACACGTCGCTCTACGTGGCCGATACGGGCATTTCGCACTATCCCGATGCCAAGAGCCAGATCTGGCAGTTCGACATCGACGGTGAGACGCTGAAGAACGAGCGCGCCTTCGCGTCGATGGAGTGGGACGGCAAGACGGGCTTCGCCGACGGCATCCGCTGCGACGAGGCGGGCAATATCTGGTCCTCCGCCGGGTGGGTCGGGGACGGCTATGACGGCGTGCACGTCTTCGCCCCCGACGGCGAGCGGATCGGTCAGATCAGGTTGCCGGAAATCTGCTCGAACGTGTGCTTCGGCGGGGCCAAGCGCAACCGGTTGTTCATGACCGCGAGCCAGTCGCTCTACGCCGTCTATGTCGAGACGACGGGCGCGCATATCACCTGAGGGCTGCGGGCCGGTCAGGCGGAATCGTATTTCTGCTTGGCCGGCCTGCGATCCCGGCTCCAGGGTTCGCGGGTGATGCTGGCCCGGGGCGGTTTCGGTTCGGGGGGTGGCGACATGTCCTCGTAGAGGGCCTGCGCCTCGGGGGCCGGGCCGCGACGGGTGCCCAGAGCGATGATCCTCACGATGCGGATGCGATCCTGAAGACGGAACGTCAGCACGTCTTCGGGGCGCACGGTCTTGCCGGGTTTGGTGAATCGCTCGCCGTTTATGCGCAGGTGACCTTCGGAGACCAGCTTGGCCGCCAGCCCCCGGGATTTCAGGAACCGCGCGTGCCAGAGCCACTTGTCGACGCGCAGGGTTTCGGCACCCCCCCCTGCATTCCCCTCGGCAGGATCGGTCCCGGCGCTCATCGGGGAGTCGTGCCGGTGGGCAATGACCGTTCCGCCCCGGGCAACGACCCGGGGCCTCGACGGTCGGCGCACTGCTGTGCGAGGCCCCGGGTCGTTGCCCGGGGTGGGGGTGTTCTTCCGGAACGGTCGGTACCGGGGGCCGGTATTGCCGCCCCCCCTCCCCGCCAGTGCGCAGAGGAGAGGGTCGGCTGGGTATCGGTCCTCGCCCCGATCACTTCCCGTCCTTGAGCTTTTGCAGGATCGCGAAGGGCGAGTCCGGATCGACGGGGCGGCTGGGGCGGGGCGGGGCGGCGGAATGCTCGCGTTTCGGGGCGTCGCGGTTGCCGTCGGGGCGTCCCTGGCCGGGTTTGCCGCGCGGCTTGCCGCCCTTGCGCTCGCCGCCCCGTCCCTCGGGCTTGCCCCCCTCGCGCGGAGGCTGGCGCTTGCGCTCGCCGCCTTCCTTGCGGGGCGCGCGGTTCTCGCCGCCGGGTGCCTCACCGCGATTCCCGTCCCGGCGCGGACCGTCACCGCGCTGGCGGCGGCCCTTGGGCAGGATGCGGAAGGTGTAGAACGTCTCCATCTCGCCGGTTTCGACATCGGCCATGGCGACCTCGACGGTCCTGCCCTCGGCCTCCTTCGGCACGGAGGACGGCTGGCCCATCGCGGCCATCGGTTCCTCGGTATCGTCGATGCGGGGCGCGGCGGCATCGCCCGCGCCCGTGGGGCGTTCGGGGGCCTGGTCCACATCGGTCGCGCCCTGCTCCACCGCCTCGATCGCGGCGGTATCGCCCCCGGCGAAGGCGGTCGCGGGGGGGGCGATGTCGAGCGCCTCGCCGGGATTGTCCAGCGACACGACCGCATCGACGGGGGCGGGAGTACCGTCATCGGCGGCGACGACTTCCGGCGCGTCGAGCGGCTCGACCGGGTCCGGATTCGCCCCGGGGGCGGGTTCCGGCGCGGGGGCCGCTTCGGGTTCAGGGGTTCCCGATACGAAGGCCGCGCTCTCGGCATCGTCCGCCACCGGCTCGGCCACGGGGCGTTCGGGGGCGGCATCCACATCCGTCACACCGGCTTCGACAGCCTCGACCGCCTCGACCGCCTCGACCGCCGCCATATCCGCCTCGGCATGGGCCGTCGCGGGGGGCGCGATCTCCAGCGCCTCGCCGGGATTGTCCAGCGACACGATGGAATCTACCGGCGGGGGGGCATCCACCGGGGGAGGCGCATCCGCCTCGGCCCCGGCTTCCGGCACCGGATCGGCTTTCGGTTCAACGGGCTTGGGCTTCACCTTGGGCCGCTCGGCCTTTTCGGCGCGATAGCCCATGCCGTCCATCAGACCGGCGAACTGTTCCAGCGTCAGGCCCGTGATCGACAGCATGTCCGCCGTCGCCTCGAACCCCTTGCGGGCATCCAGCCCCCGGGTCATGTCGGCCAGCCGTTCCAGCATGTCGAGTCGCAGCGCGCGCTCGCCCGCCTTGCGGTATCCGGCCATCTGGAAATACGCCTCCGGCACCCCTTCGGGCACGGTAAACGTCACGACGCCGGCGGGGGGCGGGGCGGGAATCTCGTCCATCCCCTGCGCGATGCCCCACAGCATGATGCGCAGGCGCGTGGGCGCGGGTTTCAGCAGCGCGGGCATGAACAGGGTATATTGCCCGAATCGTACCCCGTACCTGCGTATCACGGCGCGGGCGTCCTGCTCGATGGATTTCACGTCCTGGGCGACGGGACCCCGGGGCAGCACGCCCAGCCCCTCGACGAGCTGAAACACCACGCCGCGCGCGATGCCGTCGATCTTCTCGTCGTCGCGCAGGTCGATCAGCGGTTCGAACAACGCCTTGACCTTGCGGTCGATCCATTGCTGAAGGCGGCGCTCGGCGCGCTCGATGCTGGTGGGTTCCAGCAGGTCGTCGCCATAGACCTTGGCCACGGGAGTCAGGGCATCCGGCCCGGCGGTCAGCCGCCCGATGACCGTGTTGTCCCAGACGATGCCGCCCTGCTCGGTGAAATCCAGATCGCCGTCATTGCCCGCATACAGCTTCTCGACCCGCTGGGTCAGTTCGGCTGCAACGGGACCGGTGCTGGCCGCGCGGATGGTGGTCGCGTGAACACCCTCGGCTTCCTTGTCCGGCTGAAAGCGCAAGCCCTCGATCCGCCCGACATGTTCGCCCTCGACGCTGACGCCGCCGTCCTTATCGACTGTGGCCACCAGTTCCTCCTTCTGCTTCAACCGCTGCATCAGCACGCTGGTGCGGCGGTCGACAAATCGCTGTGTCAGTCTGGCATGGAGTGCATCGGAAAGTCGATCCTCCACGGCGCGGGTCCGCTCACGCCAATGCTTCGCATCGTCCAGCCAGTCCGACCTGTTCGCGGCATAGGTCCATGTACGGATATAGGCCAGTCTTTTCGACAAGACATCGATATCGCCGTCGGTTTTATCGATTCGCAGTATCTGCTGCGCCATCCAGTCGGTCGGGATGACTTTCTGTCCCGTGGTCAGGAAGGTGTACAGGCGGCGCAGCAGGTCCACATGCTCGCCCATCAGCGTCTTGCGGAAATCCGGTATCTGGCACACATCCCACAGCAGGCGCACCCGGTTCTTCCCCTGCGCGCTCATCTGCACGTCGGGGTCGGCGGCCAGCATGCGGAGCGCAATCACGTCCTCGGCTTCGCGGGTGCGCATCAGGCCGGGGCGCGGGGCGGGGAAATCGAGACTGGCGAGCAGCGCGGTGGGCGAGGTGAAATGCAGCCGCGCATTGCGCCATTGCAGGTTGCCGACGCCGTGAAACTCGTGCTCCTCGATGGCCTCCACCACCTCCGGCTCCAGCGGGCGGCAATCGGCGGTGACGCCGAAACTGCCGTCGTTCTTGTAGCGGCCCGCGCGCCCGGCGATCTGGGCCAGTTCCTGCGCCTGAAGATTGCGATGCTTGCGCCCGTCGAACTTGGCCTTGCCCGCGAACCATACGGATTTGAGGTCGAGATTCAGGCCCATGCCGATGGCGTCGGTGGCGACGAGGTATTCGACCTCGCCCTCCTGGAACATCTTTACCTGCGCATTGCGGGTGCGGGGGGACAGCGCGCCCATCACGACGGCGGCACCGCCCTTCTGCCGCCGGATCAACTCGGCAATCGCATAGACCTGATCGGTCGAGAACGCCACGATGGCGGAGCGCGGGGGCAGGCGGCTGATCTTCTTGGACCCCGCATAGGACAGCACGGAGAATCGCTCGCGGAAGTTGAACCGGGCCGTGGGGATCAACTGCGCGATCCGCGCCTCCATCGTCAGCGCGCCCAGGAACAACGTCTCGTGCATCCCCCGCGCGTTCAGCAGGCGATCCGTGAAGACATGCCCGCGCTCGGGGTCGGCGCAGAGCTGGATCTCGTCCACCGCCAGGAACGCGGCCCCGATCTCGGTCGGCATCGATTCGACGGTGCAGATGAAGAATTTCGCGTTCGGCGGGACGATCTTCTCCTCGCCCGTCACCAGCGCCACGACCGACGGCCCGCGCAGCGCCACGCACTTGTCGTAGACCTCGCGCGCCAGCAGCCGCAGCGGAAAGCCCATGACGCCGGACTTGTGGCCCAGCATCCGCTCGATGGCATAGGTCGTCTTGCCGGTATTGGTCGGACCCAGCACCGCCGTGACGGTGTGGTCCCTCGGATGGGGAGCGGACATGGAGGCAGCCTCGCAGCCGAAGGTGGGTCTGGACGCCTATGTAGTCCGCCGGGCGCTCCGGGGCAACGGGGGAGGATGGATGGGGGGATGCATGACGAATATCGGCTCCGGGGAGGGCCTTCGCAAAATACCGGGAGCGGACGACCATGCCCCGCCCCCTCAATCGATCAGCACCCGCCGCCCTTCCGCCTCCGCCAACCGGTTCATCTCCTTCAGCGCCAGCTTGGCGTTGCGGGTGTTCGAGCGGAACGCCATGTCGAAGATGTCGCCCACCACCGGAATCGCCCCGACGGTGCTGTCGAGCAGGGTGTTGAGGGCCATGCGGGCGAGGATGCGCTTGCGCGATCCGGCCTGGGCCGCCTCGTAGATCAGGTATCCGCCCGCCACACCGGTCACCGCATCCCCCACCCCCGGGATCAGCCCGAGGATCGAGTCGTAGCCCAGCTTCAGCCCCACGACCGGCAGTTCGAACTTGCTGTCGAAGGCGTTGGCGACCCGGGCGATGCGCTTGGCGCGGGCTTCGTGTTCGATGGTGCGGCTCATGGATGGTCCCTCGCTTTCGCGAACCGAACGCGCCGGAGGCCGCGCCGTTCCCCGGAAACGACTTTTCATGGAACAACCATCCCCCGCCCACGTTGACGGCATATCTGTCAGAAAACCCCGAGGGAGATGCGCGATGCACGAAGAAACCGGCAAGATGTGGGACATCATCGAAGGCACGCACGAATGCATGGTGGTGGACATGTTCACCGGCGGCCTGCGGGCGCGGCCCATGGCCCATATCCCCGAACGCGAGGCCGGTGTGATCTGGTTCGTCACCGCCAAAGACTCGGGCAAGGTCGACGAGATCGAGAAGAATCCCGAAATCTGCATGACGATCAAGGACGGCTCCGACTACGCCTCCGTCACCGGCCTGGCGGAGGTGATCGAGGATCAGGCGAAGCTCAAGGAGTTGTGGAGCACCCCGATCGACGCCTGGTTCCCGGACGGGCCGGAGGGGGGCCGCGCCTGCCTGCTGCGCATGACCCCGACCGTCGGCGAATACTGGGACACGCCCGGCACCGTCGTCTCGGGCATCAAGATGGCGCTCGCCTCGATCCGCGACGAACAGCCCGATCTGGGCGAGAACGAGAAGGTCCGTTTCGGCGCGACCTGATCCCCCGGCCTTCCCCTGCGGCATCCCCTTGCCAAACCCGCATGCATGCGCAACGCTGTACAACCGGCGCGGATGCGGGCCTGCGGACGGGGACGACCAAGATCAATGCCCGCCGGGGAGGATGCTCATGGACATCATGTCACCGATGGGGCGCGTGAACACGTGGCTCGACACGTTCGGCACGGCACTGGAAGGCCGCGATATCGAGGCGATCAAGGCGCTGTTCGCCGAGGATTGCTACTGGCGCGACCTCGTCTCGTTCACGTGGAACATCAAGACGATGGAGGGGCGCGATGCCATCGGCGAGATGGTGGCGGCGACTCTGGACGGCGTGAATCCGACGGATTGGAAGATCGACGGCGACGTGACCGAGGCCGACGGCATCGCCGAGGCGTGGATCACCTTCCGCACCGATGCCGTCCACGGGCGCGGGCATGTGCGCCTGACGGAAAACGGCGCCTGGACCCTGCTGACCACCGCGCAGGGGCTGGTCGGCCACGAGGAGAAGACCGGCACCGATCGCGAGCCGGGCGTCGTCCACGGCGCGAACCGGGACCGCGAGACCTATACCGAACGGATGGAGCGCGAGCGCGCCGAACTGGGCTACAAGGAGCAGCCCTATGTCGTCGTCATCGGCGGCGGACAGGGCGGCATCGCGCTGGGCGCGCGGCTGCGGCGGCTGGGCGTTCCGGCCATCATCGTCGAGAAGAACGAGCGCCCGGGGGACAGTTGGCGCAAACGCTACAAGTCGCTGTGCCTGCACGATCCGGTCTGGTACGACCACCTGCCCTACCTGCCCTTCCCCGATCACTGGCCCGTCTTCACGCCCAAGGACAAGCTGGGCGACTGGCTCGAAAGCTACACGAAGATCATGGAGCTGAACTACTGGGGCAGCACCACCTGCGAAAGCGCGTCCTATGACGAGGCGGCGGGCGAATGGACGGTGACGGTGAACCGCGCCGGGGAAACCGTGACGCTGAAGCCCAAGCACCTCGTCTTCGCCACCGGCATGTCCGCCGTGCCGCGCATGCCCGACCTGCCCGGGGCCGAGACGTTCGGCGGCGAAATCCAGCATTCCTCGCAGCATCCCGGCCCGGACGGGTGCGAGGGCAAGCGGGTCGTCGTCGTCGGCTCCAACAACTCCGCCCACGACATCTGCGCCGCGCTGTGGGAGGCGGGGGTGGACGTGACGATGGTGCAGCGATCCACGACGCATATCGTGAAATCCGACACGCTGATGGATGTGGCGCTGGGCGACCTGTACTCCGAAAAGGCCATCGCGAACGGGGTCGATCACCATATGGCCGACCTGATCTTCGCCTCGCTCCCCTACAAGGTGCTGCCCGCCGTGATGGGACCGCAGGTGGTCGAGACGAAGACGCGCGATGCGGATTTCTACGGGCGGCTGGAGAAGGCGGGCTTCCGCCTCGATTTCGGGGCCGACGATACGGGCCTGTTCATGAAGTACCTGCGGCGGGGGTCGGGGTATTACATCGATGTCGGCGCGTCGGAACTGGTCGCGGATGGCAAGATCAAGCTGGCCCACGGTCAGGTCGCCAGACTGACCGCCGATGCCGTGGTGCTGGAGGACGGCACCGAACTGCCCGCCGATCTGGTGATCTTCGCCACCGGGTATACCTCGATGAACGGCTGGGTAGCGCAACTGGTCGATCAGGAAATGGCCGACAAGGTGGGCAAGTGCTGGGGCCTCGGCTCGGACACCCCCAAGGACCCCGGCCCCTGGGAAGGCGAGTTGCGCAATATGTGGAAGCCGACCCGGCAGGAAGGATTGTGGTTCCACGGCGGCAACCTGCACCAGTCGCGGCATTACTCGCAGTTTCTGTCGTTGCAGTTGAAGGCCCGGGAAGCGGGGATTCCGACGCCGGTATACGGGCTGGCGGAAGTACATCACACGGAGTGAGGGACCGCCCTGCCCCGGGCAACGACCCGGGGCCTCGATGAGCGGTGCATCATGCCGATAGCGGAGATGAGGGGCGTTCCGGCTTTCCTCCTGCCCCGGACTCGATCCGGGGCCTGTCGAGACAGGGTACCCCGTGGCAGGAGGCCCCGGGTCGTTGCCCGGGGCCGGGTCATCCGTCCACCAGCCAGCACGCCACCCGATGCCCTGCGCCGCGCTCCACCAGCGGCGGGGCGGCCTCGCGGCACCGGTCCTCCGCGAACGGACAGCGCGAGGCGAAGCGGCACCCCGTCGGCAGGTTGACCGGGCTGGGCGGGTCGCCCTTCAAACGGATGCGCTCGCGGCGGTCGCGCGCGTTGCCGTGCACGCTCGGCACGGCGGCAAGCAGGGCCTTCGTGTAGGGATGCTGCGGGTCGGTGAAGAGGGTCACGCGGTCGGCCTGCTCGACGATCCGGCCCAGATACATCACCGCGATCTCGTCGCAGATATGCTGCACGACGCCCAGATCGTGCGAGATGAACAGGTAGGTCAGCCCCAGTTTCCGCTGCAACCGCGCCATCAGGTTGAGGATTTGCGCCTGGATCGCGACATCCAGCGCCGAGACCGGCTCGTCGCAGACGATCAGGTCCGGCTCGGTCGAGAGCGCGCGGGCGAGGCCGAGACGCTGGCGCTGGCCGCCCGAGAACTGGTGCGGGAACAACACGCGCTGTTCGTGGCGCAGGCCGACCTGCTCGAACAGGGCGGCGACCTTCGCGTCGCGCTCGGCCCGGGTGCCGATCTTCATCAGGTCGAGCGGTTCGCGCACGATCTCTCCGGCCCGCTTGCGGGGGTCGAGCGAGGAATAGGGGTCCTGGAACACGATCTGGAACTGCCGCCGCGCCGCGCGCAGGTCTTCGCCGTCGAGGTCGCTGATCGCCGTATCGCCCAGGATCACGCGCCCGGCGGTGATGGGGACGAGGCGCATGATGGCCAGCGCCGTCGTGGTCTTGCCCGACCCGCTCTCGCCCACGATGCCGAAGGTGCGGCCCGCCGGAACGCTGAAGCTGACCCCGTCCACCGCGTGCACGGTCGGGCGCGTGCCGATCAGCGCCCGGCCCCCGCCGAAATGCACCTTGAGGCCCTCGACCGTCAACGTGGAGTTGCGCGCGCTCATGCCGGCACCCCCCGCGCGACCCAGCAGGCGGTCAGATGCGCGTCCGCCCCTGCCTCCAGCGGCGGTTTCGCCTCGTCGCACCGGGCGATGCGCTCGCGGCACCGGGGGGCGAAGGCGCATCCCCGGCCCAGATCGGTCAGCGCGGGGACCATGCCGGGGATTTCCAGCAGCGGCTCGCGCTCCACCGGCGGCACCGGCACCAGATGCGGAACGCAGGCGATCAGGCCGCGCGTGTAGGGATGCTCGGGGTTCGACAATACCGTCTCGACCGCGCCTTGCTCCACCACCCGGCCCGCATACATCACCGCCACCCGGTCGGCCAGTTCGGCAATCGCGCCCATGTCGTGGGTGATGAGGATGATGGCGGTGCCCGTCTCGCGTTGCAGATCCTGCAACAGGTCGAATATCTGCGCCTGCACCGTGGCATCGAGCGCCGTCGTCGGCTCGTCCGCGATCAGCACCCGGGGGCGGCAGGCGAGCGCGATGGCGATCATCACGCGCTGGCGCATGCCGCCCGAAAGCTGGTGCGGGTAGGCCTTGGCGCGCATCTCGGGTTCGGGAATCTCGACGGCGCGCAGCATCTCGACCGCCCGGGCCATGGCCGCGCGGGGGGAGGCGCTCTCGTGCAGGCGCACGCTCTCGGCGATCTGCTCGCCCACGGTGAAGACGGGGTTGAGGGACGACATTGGCTCCTGAAAGATCATGCCGATATCCTTGCCGCGCACGGCGCACAGTTCGGATTCGGACAGGCCGACGAGGTCGCGCCCCTCCAACCGGATCGCGCCGGACGTGACCTTGCCCGGCGGGTCCGGCACCAGCCCCATGATCGACAGCGCGGTCATCGACTTGCCGCAGCCCGATTCGCCGACGATGCCGAGGATTTCGCCCTCCGCGATGTTCAGCGACACATGATCCAGCACGCGGGCCTGTCCGGCGCGGGTACGGAAATCGACGACGATGTCCTCGACGGAGAGAAGCGGCGCGCTCATCGCTGGCGCAGTTTCGGGTTGAGGGCGTCGTTCAGCCCGTCGCCGATCAGCGAAATGGCCAGCACCGTCAGGAAGATGGCGAAACCGGGGATCGCGACGGCGAAACCGTTATCGAGGATGTAGGGCCGGTTCGACCCGATCACCTGCCCCCAGCTCATGGTATTGGGGTCGCTCAGGCCCAGAAAGCTGAGCGCCGCCTCGAACAGGATGGCCGAGCCGACCATCAGATTCGCCTGCACGACGATGGGCGGCAGGGCGTTGGGCAGGATGACGCGGAAGATCAGGTAGCCGTCCTTCGCACTGCCGGAACGGGCGGCGGCGACGTATTCCAGCTCGCGGATGCGCAGGAACTCCGAGCGGGTGACGCGCGCGACGGCGGTCCAACTCACCACCCCGATGGCGAAGGTGACGGTGAGGAGCGACGCGCCGAACAGCGCCACGATCACCATGGAGAAGAGGAGGGTCGGCAGGACCTGGAAGAACTCAGTAAAGCGCATCAGCGCCTCCTCGATCCAGCCGCCGTAATACCCCGCGAAGGCCCCCACGGTCACGCCGATCACGACCGAGATCACCGCCGCCGCCAGCCCGATGGCCATCGACACCTGCCCCCCCGCCATCATCGCGGCGAGGATGTCGCGGCCCAGATAATCGGTGCCGAACAGATACCCCTCCTCGCCGGGCCGGGTGAAGGGTGCCCAGACCATCTCGAACGGGTCGGTCGGGTAGAGGATGGGGCCGAGAAACGTAAACAGCAGGATCGCGATCAGCAGGAGCAGGCCGAACACCGCCGGGTAGTTGCGGAAGAACATCACCGCCATCTCGCGCGCGGGATGGGTGGCGCGCACGGGCGGGTCGGCGGGGTCGAGGAGGGTCCGTTCGGTCATGCTATCCCGCCTTGATGCGCGGATCGACGAAGCGCAGCGCGATGTCGGTCAGGATGTTGAACACGATCACCACGAGGGACGAGAAGAACAGGATGCCCATGATCGTCGGCGTATCGCGCGCGAGGATGGATTGCAGAGCCAGCGTGCCGAGGCCGGGCCAACTGAACACCGCCTCCACCACCACCGCGCCCGATATGACGGAGGCGAATTGCAGACCCGCGACCGTGATGACCGGGCCGAGCGCGTTGCGCAGCGCGTGCTTGTAGAGGACCGTCCGCTCCGGCACGCCCTTGGCCCGGGCCGTGCGCACGTAATCCGCGCCCAGCACCTCCTGCATCGAGGCGCGGGCGAGGCGGCTGTAGAGCGCGAGGTAGATCGAGGCCAGCGTGACCATCGGCAGGATCAGGTGGTGGATCACGTCCAGCGCCTGCACCAGGAACCCGCCCTCCACCGTCACGTCGCGCATCCCCCCGACCGGAAAGACCGGGATGATGGCGACGAAGGCGATGATGAGCAGGATGCCGGTCCAGAAGACCGGGGCCGCGAAACCGAACAGGGACAGGAACGTCACGAAGGTATTCAGCACCCCGTTCGGATTCTTCGCCGCCATGACGCCGAGCAGCGTGCCGGTGACGATGGCGAGGATCTGCGAGGAGAAGACGAGGAGGAGCGTGGCGGGCAGCCGCTCCAGCACCAGCGATGTCACGGGGGTATCGAAGAAGTAGGAATACCCCAGATCGAAGCGGAAGATGCCGGACATATAGCGCCACAATTGCACGAGGAACGGCTGATCCAGCCCGTAGCGTGCGCGAATCTCGGCCATCACCGACGCATCCGCCCCGCCCATGTCCCCCGCGATGGAATCGGCGATGTCGCCGGGGGCGATGGAAATCAGCGTGAAGTTGAGGACCAGCACCGCGAGCAGCAGCAGCAGGCCGTAGCCGATGCGGGTCAGGAGGATGCGGGCGAGGGTCATGGAATTGGGTATTCATATGGAAAAGAACGCTCTGCCCCGGGCAACGACCCGGGGCCTCGCAGTGAGTGCGCTGACCGTCGAGGCCCCGGGTCGTTGCCCGGGGCAGAGGAGATCGGCACCCCCCTCAATCCTTCAGATACACCTGATCCAGCGGGTGCGAGGTGCCCCAGATGGAATCCGGCGCATTGCCGACCGATGTGCTCGACACCGTATGATACGGCGACGGGAACAGCGGGTAGAGCGGCAGTTCGTCGGCGAGGATCTGCTGGAATTCCGCGTAGTATTCCTTGCGCTTCTCGATATCGTTGGTCGATCCGGCCAGTTCCATCAACTCGTCGACCCGCGCATTCGAGTATTGCTGCGTATTCGACCAGATCACGCCCTTCTTGATATTGTCGCTGTTATAGGTGCGGTGAACGCCGATCACGGGGTCGCCCCAGTTGAAGACGTTGTCGATGGTCATGTCGAATTCGTGGTTCGAGATGCGCTTGGCCCATGTCGGAAAGTCGGCGGAGGCGCGCACGGTCACATCGATGCCGATCTTCTTCAGCGCCGGTTTCATGTATTCCGCCGGGGGTTTCACCGTCGGCCAGCCGTAATCGACCGTCAGGGCGAATCGCATGTCGTCGTCGCCGCGCTCGTAGCCCGCCTCGTCCAGCATCGCGTTCGCCTTGTCGAGGTCGAGCGCGTAGCTTTCGACGCTGTCGTCGTAGAACGGGCTGTCGGGATGGATGCCGGTCAGGGCGGGCTTCGCCGTGCCGCGCATCAGCGCCTTGAGCATGAAATCCGTGTCCACCGCATAGGCGATGGCCCTGCGCACCACGGGGTCGGAGGTCGGCCCCTCGGACTGCGTGTTGAAGGCCAGCCAGTTGATCGGCCCGATGGCCCCGTAACCCTTGTCGGATACCAGCAATTCGTCGTTCTTCTTGAGGCGCACGAGGTTGAGCGGGTCCTGCTCGAAGCCCGACATCTGCAATTCGCCGCTCTCCAGCGCGATGGCGCGGGTGGCGTCGTCGCCCATGACGCGCATCACGATCCTGTCCAGATAGGGGCGTCCTTCGATGAAGTAGTCGTCGTTGCGCTCAAGAATGACATGCTCACCCTTCTTGTATTCCACCAGCTTGAACGGGCCGGAACCGACCACGTCGGCCCCGTTGCGCGGGTGCGACTTGGGGTCCTGCCCGTCGCCGTAGATATGCTCGGGGATGATGGACAGAAGCTGCGAGGACATGGCCAGCATCAGGGCGGGGTGCGGCTTGGACAGGCGGATGATCGCGGTGTGCTCGTCGGGCGTCTCGACGCTTTCGACGGGCGAGAACATCGACTTGAAGGGGTGATTCGCCTTTACCGTGTCGATCGAGAACGCGATATCCTCCGACGTGATCGGCTCGCCGTCGTGGAATTTCGCGCCCTTCACGAGGTTCAGCGTCACCGACAGTTCATCCTCGGAGATTTCCCAGCTTTCGGCCAGATAGGGCTGCGGTTCCCATCCCTCGTCGTAGCGCAGCGGGGACGCGAAGAGCTGTGCGCCGGGCTGGCCCGTGGCCGTGCCGGACTGGACGGCGGGGTTCAGGTGGCGCGGGGTCTGCTGGATCGCCATGACCAGCGTGCCGCCCTGTTTCGGCTCGTCGGCCCTGGCGAAGGGGGCGACCAGACCGGCGGTCACCACGAGGGCGGTGGTCAGTGAAAGCAGTCGTTTCATGATCTTCTTCCCCGAAAATTTATGTTCCGTCGCTTCAGGTCTTGCATCCTTCCCGGCGCGGGTGACACGCTGGACGCGCAAGTCGACTTCGGCATTAACCATAGTACGGCACGTTTTCACCGTCAGGGCAATGCCTGTTCGGACCCGGCTTCCGACCCGAGAGGATACCACCATGACCACGATCTATTCCGCGCGGAAGATCATCACGATGAACCCCGCGCGCCCGACCGCCAGCCATGTCGCCGTGCGGGACGGGCGGATCGTGGGGGCCGGATCGCTGGAGGAACTGGCCGGATGGGGCGCGCATACCCTCGACGAGCGGTTCGCCGACAAGGTGCTGATGCCCGGACTGGTCGAGGGCCATGCGCATACGATGGAGGGGGTTTTCTGGCGCTACGTCTATTGCGGGTTCTTCGACCGCACCGACCCCGATGGCCAGACGTGGGAGGGGGCGAGGAGCGTGGAAGCGGTGCTTGAGCGGCTGGCCGAAGTCGAGCGCGCGCTGGAGACGCCGGACGGCCCGCTGACCGGCTTTCAACTGGACCCGATCTATTTCGACAACCGCAAGGTGAGCCGCGCCGATCTGGACAGGGTGTCGACCACCCGGCCCATCGGCATCGTCCACGCCTCGTGCCACATCATGAACGTCAATTCGAAGGCGCTGGAACTCGCGGGCCTGCTGCGCCCCGGCATCAACCATCCGGGGGTGCCGCTGGGCGATGACGGGCTGCCCACCGGCGAGTTGAAGGGACCGGACGTGATGACGCCGGTCAGCGTGCATATCGGCTTCGACCGCGACATGCTGGCCTGCGACGAGCGGGGCCTGCGCGATTTCGGCAAGCTGTGCGTGCGCGCCGGGGTCACGACCGTCACCGATCTGGCCGCGCGGATGACCGACGAGGTGGCCGACATGATGCTGCGGGTCACGGGCGAGGACGGCTTTCCCGCCCGCGTCGTGCCGCTGCGCTTCTTCCAGGGGTTGAGCGCCGCCGACCTGATCGACAGCGCCGTGGCGCTGAGGAAACGCTCGACCGACCGGCTGCGGCTGGGGATGGTCAAGGTGGTGGCAGACGGTTCGATCCAGGGGTTTTCGGCGCGGATGCGCTTTCCGGGCTATTACAACGGCGCGCCGAACGGGATGTGGTACATCCCGCCCGAACAGTTGCTGGAAACCTACGAGCGGGCGCTGGCGGCGGATGTGCACGTGCATACGCATACCAATGGCGACGAGGCGACGCAGTTGGCCATCGAATTGCTGGAGAAGGCCCTGCGCAAGCATCCCTCGCCCGACCACCGGTTCACGTTGCAGCATTGCCAACTGGCGGATGCGGCGCAGTTCCGGCGGATGGCCAGCCTCGGGATGAGCGTCAATCTCTTCGCCAACCACCATTTCTACTGGGGCGACGAGCACTACACCCTGACGGTGGGACCGGAGCGGGCCGAGCGGATGAATGCCTGCCGCACGGCGCTGGCGAACGGGTTGCGGATGGGCATCCACTCCGACGCGCCCATCACGCCGCTGGCCCCGCTGTTCACGGCGTGGTGCGCGGTCAATCGCCTGACCGCCTCGGGCCGGGTGCAGGGGGAGTACGAGCGGATCGGGGTGGAGGAGGCGCTGTACGCGATCACCCTCGGCGCGGCCTATACCCTGAAACTCGACGGCGAGGTCGGGTCGATCGAGGCGGGCAAGCGGGCCGATTTCGCGGTATTGGAGGATGACCCGACCGGGATCGGCGGCGAGGCGCTGAAGGATGTGCGCGTCTGGGGGACGGTGCAGGGCGGGCGGGTGTTCGAGGCGGCGGGGCTGGCGGGGTGATACCGGCGGCCAGGCTCGGAAGCACCCCTGCCCCGGACAGCGATCCGGGGCCTCGCGGGACTTCTGGGCCTTGCGGATCAGTGCGCCGTGCGCCGACCGTCGCGGCCCTCGTTTCGGGCCGGCTCGGAAACGACCGCCTGTCCCACAGACTCCGCCCTCACTCCGCCCCCGCCCCGTCCACGCCCGCCTGCTCCTCGTTGCGCGATCCCAGAAAGCTGCCGAAGGTGCGCAGGCTGTCGACATTGTCGCAGATCACCTTCACCAGCACCAGGAACGGCACCGCCATCAGCGCCCCGGCGATCCCCCACAGCCAGCCCCAGAACACCACCGTGACGAAGACGGCCACGGTGTTCAGCTCCAGCCGCCGCCCCAGCACCATCGGGGTCACGAACTGGCCCTCGATCGTCGTGCAGGCCAGATAGGCCAGCATCGCGATGGCCGTGGTGGAGACGGGATCGACGGTGACGAGGGTGTAGATGCCCACGAACAGCGTTCCCGCGATGGCACCGATATAGGGCAGGAAGTTCAGGACGAACGCGATCAGCCCCCAGACGTAGAACTTCGGCACGCCCACCAGGTACAATACGACGGTGATGGCCAGCCCCAGCCCCGCATTGATGACCGTGATCGTCAGCAGATAGCGCGACACCTTGCGCTCGATGTCGTAGATGACGTGCAGGGCGCGCTTCTTGTCGGCAAAGCGCGAGAACGAGCCGACGATCTTGGCATAGAACAGGTCGTTGGAGGACAGAAGGAAGATCGACAGCACCAGCGACACCGCCAGCGACGCGGCCCCGCTGGCCAGGCTGCTGACGGCGTAGTTCAGCAGGCCCGGACGCTCGACCACCACGCGCTGCACCTCGTCGGAGCCGCCGGAACTGGCCAGCTTCTCGACCTCCTCCGAAGCGTTCTTGACCGCCTCGACCGAGGCCGTCAGCGTCTCCAGCTTCAGCCGCAGGTTGTAGCCGATGCGCGGTACCTGATCGAGCATCGCGGAGACGGGGGCGCTGAGACCGTAGGCGATGGCCCCCGCCGCGACCGCCAGCGTGACGACCAGCACGACCGAAGTGATGGCGGGCGGGATTCCGGCCCGGCTGCACCCCCGGACGATGGGGCTGAGCGTCAGCGAGATGAGGACGCCCAGCACGAGGGGCAACAGCACGTCCTTGGCGAAATACGTCGCCAGGATGGTCAGGATGAACAGGATTCCGGCGAGCAGCCGCTCGATCCGGATCGTGTCGCGCGCGGGGTAGCCTGTATCGTCCATCACGCGCCTGCGCCCCGCTCGATCATCATGGTTTCTCGCCCAGTTCGTCCGCCTTGGTCGCGCCGCGCTGGCCCATGGGCCGGGCCGGGCCGGTCGTGCTGTCCTTGCGGGTCTGCGCCTCCATCTCGGCGTCGAGTTCGGCCCCGAACAATACGATGAAGGCGGACAGCCACATCCACAGCATCAGCACGATCACGCCGCCCAGCGTGCCGAACGTCTCGTTATACGACCCGAAATTGCTGACGTAGTAGCCGAACCCGAACGTCCCCGCGATCCACAGCAGACAGGCGATGGCGGCCCCGGGCGTCACCCAGCGCCATTTCGGCGTGCTGCGGCTCGGCCCCCAGCGGTAGAGGACGGCGAGCGCGAAGACCACCACCGCCATGATGATCGGCCAGCGCAGGACGAGCACTACATGCTCCGCGAAGTCGCCCAGCGGCAGGAGGCCGATGACGGCGGGCAGCGCGATGATCGTGGCGACCGTCAGGATCAGGATGACGATCAGGAACACCGTCAGCACGATGGTCCGCGCGAAGACGCTGAGAAAGCTGCGCTTCTCGCGCTCCTCGTAGGCGACGTTCATCCCCTGCACCAGACTGGCGACCCCGCGCGAGCTGGAATACAGCGCGGTGGCGAGGCCGACGATCACCGCCAGCCCCAGCCCCGCCTCGTGCGATCCGGCCACCGCCTTGGCCTGGTCGATGATGATCTGCGCCGCATCCGTGGGCAGGATGCGGACGAGTTGCTGGATCTCGGTCGCGACGACGGAGGGTTCCAGCAGCAATCCGCCGATGGCCATCAGCGCCGCGATGCCCGGGAACAGGCCCAGCAGGCCGTAGAACGCGACCCCGGCGGCGATCAGGCTGATATTGTCGTTCAGGATGCGCTCGTACACGCGCCACAGGATATCCCGCCACCCCCGCGCCGGGATGTCGAGGGGCGTATCCGCTAGGCGGCCTCGGCCCGCGTTCTCGGCTGGTGCGTCCATTCGTCATCCTCGGCGGTGTGGCCTGTCAATGCGAGGCGGGCGCGGTTGGTTCCGCCCCGCCGGTCTTCCCGGCCCGAAACCGGTGGCCCCCCTTCCGAAAACCTGCTTAGGAGAACCCGACCCCTCTCCGCTGTGAAAGCCCCCCATGCTCGAAATCCTCGGCATCGTCGCGCCGGTCTTCCTCGTCGTCATGATCGGGTACGGGGCCTCGCGCCTGAAACTGGTCGCGGATGCGGAGGTGGATACGATCATCCGCTTCACCACGCGCTTCGCGGTCACGGCGCTGCTGTTCCGCGCGACCGCGACCCTCGATCTGGGCGAGCGGATGGACCCGGCGGCCTTGGCCAGCTACTACCTGCCCGCCTTCGCGACCTTTGCGCTGGGCATCGTCGCGGCGCGGCGGCTGTTCGGCCAGCGGCCGGGCGAGGCGGTGGCGTCGGGGTTCACGGCGCTGTTCGCCAACTCGCTGTTCCTGGGACTGCCCATCATCGAGCGCGCCTACGGGGCGGGCGCCCTGCCCGTCGCGCTGGCGGTCATCGCGATCCATGCGCCGACGATGTACCTGCTCGGCATCGTGACGATGGAGAATTCGGCGCGGGACGGGGCCGGGCTGATGGCGGGCCTGCGCAAGGTGGTACGCAGCCTCGGCCGGAATCCGATGGTCGTGTCGGTGACGGCGGGGCTGGCGATGAACCTGTCCGGCATCCCCCTGCCCGCCCCTGCGGAGGAAGCGATGCGCCTGCTGGCCCTCGCCGCCCTGCCGCTGGGGATGTTCGGGATCGGGGCGACGCTGACGCGCTATCGCTTCGGCGGAGACCTGCGCGAGACGGGGGTGTTCGTGGCCCTGTCGCTGGTCGTGCGCCCGCTGCTGATCACCGCGCTGGTGTTCTGGGTCTTCGACCTCGACCCGCTGGTCGCGAAGGTCACGATCATGATGGGGGCGATGCCGGGGGGGATCAATATCTACCTGTTCGCGGTGATGTACAAACGCTCCGAAGCCCTGGCCGCCAATGTCGTGCTGGCCGGGACGGTTGCCGCCATCGTCACGGTCACGCTATGGCTGGCCGTCCTGGGATAATTTCGAGAGAGAACACCAACATGAGCATCCAGCGCATCGAACCGGGCGCGCGCAGCACCCCGGCGGTCATCCATAACGGCACCGTCTACCTCTCCGGCCAGGTCGGCGACCCCGAGGGCGATATCCAGGCCCAGACCCGCGACGTGCTGGCCAAGATCGACGTGCTGCTGGAAAAGGCCGGATCGTCGAAGGAGCATCTGCTGATGGGCACCGTCTGGCTGGCCGACATGGGCGATTTCGCGGCGATGAACGAGGTGTGGAATGCCTGGGTCCTGCCCGGCATGCCCCCCGCCCGCTGCTGCGGCGAGGCCAAGCTGGCCCGCGCCGCCCTGAAGGTCGAGATCATGATCGTGGCGGCGGTCGCGGAGTAACGGGCGGGGCCTCCCCCTGCTCCTGCTCCTGCCCCGCACGCGATGCGGGGCCTCTCTCCGCTGCGAACAGGGCCTGGGCCAAGCCCGGGGCAGGAGGACTTTCATCCATCCGTCGCCACGGGCGGCGGGGCGGTCGAGGCGCGCTCGGTGAAGGTCACGGCGACTTCGCGCCGGAAGGGGTCGGGTGGCGCGCCGCTCTCGCTCATGGCGACGATGGCGTCGGCGGCGAGGGTGCCGATGCGCCGGGCGGGCAGGCGCACGGTGGTCAGGCCCGGTTCCAGCTCCGCCGAGCCGCGCAGATCCCCGATGCCGACGACCGACACCTCGCCCGGCACCCGCACCCCCAGCGCCCCGGCGGCGAAGACGACCCCGTGGGCGATGAC
>ENA-ORXC01000264-ORXC01000264.1-marine-metagenome-genome-assembly--contig:-NODE-264-length-42019-cov-4.915669_pt1 | contig 42019 bp, 36 predicted proteins | sample MGYA00237865_ERZ511478 | MGnify/ENA metagenome assembly ERZ511478
AAAGTAAGTTTGTGGCTTAACTCCCATATATTATACTTTCTAAAATCTCTCATAGCCTAAAGCTTATAGCATATTGCTTATTGCGGTATTATACAATCGCAAGGATATCATCCTCTTTCATGATCATATAATCTACTCCGTCAAATTTGAGCTCGCTACCTGAGTATTTTCCATATATAACGGTATCACCTACAACTACTGTCATCTCGTGATCTTTAGTTCCAGATCCTACGGCTACAACTTTACCTTTTTGTTGTTTTTCTTGTGCGCTATCTGGGATATATAAACCAGATGCTGTTTGAGTTTCTGCCGCAACAGGCTCGATTACAACGCGGTCTGCTAATGGTTTGATTTTAATTGCCATTGTTATGAATTTAATTATTGAGTTGAATTGTTATTGTAACTCTTAACTAGTTACGCGAGCGTAAAAGACAGAAATTATGCCACTCACCATGCACTGACAAATTTGCATAAAAACAAAAGAGCCAGCTATAGTAGCTGGCTCTTTGATAAGTTATGTTGTGAGAGTTTATTGATCTTCTCCGTTATCTGGAAGACTTACTGGCTCTGGAGCTGGAGTAGTTTGTTCTACAGCATCTGCATCAAAAACTTGTGACTCGCTTCTTACGGTACCGTCAAAAATACTGAGGTTACTTGCAAGAATAAGTACTAATAAAATTGTTGCAAGTGCCCAGGTAGCTTTGTCAAGAAAATCTGTTGTTTTCTGAACGCCACCCATTTGTTGTGTACCACCACCTCCAAAAGAAGAAGATAATCCGCCTCCTTTAGGGTTTTGTACCATAATAACGACTACAAGAAGGAAAGCTACTATAATGATCAATCCTAAAAATATATAAAACGTAGTACTCATAATATTCTAATCTTTTTGTTCTTCAAGTTGTTCTACTGCCCGAATTTGGTCTGCAAAGAAACCACTTTTTTCTGGATATTTCAAACTTAAAATACGGTATGCTTGTTTTGCTTTTGGAAAGTTTTTTTGCTCGACATAAACACGTGCTAACGTCTCTGTCATCAAGGCATCAGAAGAAAATAAAAATTCTTTTTTTGTTTTCTTTTTATCTGCTGGTATAGATTTTATAGTACCTATTTTAGGATTAGTTTCAATAAAAGAATCTATAAGTTGTCGTTTTCGCTTTCGCGAAACTATAGGTGCAATTTCCTCATTATCATACTTTTTTGAGCTTTCGATTTCTGTAGCTATTACTGCTTCTTTGATTGAAGTAGTAGCAGGGACTTCTTTATCAGCAGATGTAGAAGAGCGATCTATTGGTTTGAAAGAAGAAAGCTGTAACCACTCAGAAAACGAGTGTGCCTCAGATCTTGTAAAAGGTAGCGGCTTGCCTACTTGAAGTGTATCCTCTGCCTTTGCCCTAGTCATGATAGAGTCTTTCTTCTCAATAAATAAGTCTGGGTCAAGAATTTGTGATGCCTTTAATTGCTCTTCTCGTTCAATTTGATCTGTTACATCAAGCGCATCTGTAATGTCAAGATCGCGTAGTTGATGTTCTTGCTCTTTTATTTGCTTGCTTACCGCTGTTTGTAAGAAATGTGATGAGGTAATGTAATCAAAAAGAACAGCTCTGTCTGCCGTATGGCTCGCAGTGCGCTTAAGCGCTTTATTGTAAGCAAAGCTTTCCTGATTTTTTAATCCTTTTAAATAAAGTGCGTGTGCACTCTGGAAAAAAGGAAACGCATCAATAATACCACGTAGATCGTTAGTCTGCTCTGTATCTATCTGATCAGGATGTTCTAGAAGATGGGTGTATTGTTCTGTATTCATTACCAGCGAGCTAGTGATGCATTAAAAACATCTTGAGTGATACGCTCATAAATTTCATCTAGCGCTGTATCTAGTGCACTTCCTACTAGTTGCGTTTCACCAGGAACATCCGAGAAAAAGGTAAATCTACGTTCAAAATCATACTCACCATCCTCGCGTGTATTATTAAAAAAGCGCACGTTTATGGTGATAGTTAGTCGGTTTTGTGCAGCAAGGTTTTCTGAGGTAGAAGCCTGTGGAGCGATGTAATATTCTACGATCTCTCCTTCATAAATTACATCTGCATTAGCATTTGTAAGCACTAATGGCGACTGGTTCTGGATAATATCCCTTAGCTGTTCTGTAAATTCTCTGTCTATTCCAGGCTCTACGATGGCTGCTTCGTTTTGAAAAAAGCGAACTTCAAATGTCTCTTCTTTATCTATAGATACCCCGCTTAATGAATATATACCGCAACTTTGAATACACAAAGCTGTTATAATGAGAAAAAGGGAATGATGTAATGTTTTCATAAGGTATACTATAAAACGATTTTTTTTGAAGTATGGTATAATCTGTTTTGTAATCTACAAATCAAATTGTTTGATTTTTCTATATAATGTGCGCTCACTTATGCCTAGTTCTTGGGCTGCTATCTTGCGTTTTCCTTTATGGCGTTCTAGTGATTTCTTAATGAGTTCTAGCTCTTTATCATGTAACGATAAGGTTTCTTCTTCCTCAATTTCTTCTGCAAAGTGATATGGATCTGCGCTCGGTTCGGGATGGGGTGGAGTAGGAGTCGTTTCCGCTTGTGATTTTTGAGGTATTTGTAGCACATCCATCACTTCCTCTACCGTTTCATAAGAGTCATCTTGATCATCATAAATCTTTTTAATGAGACTCTCATTCTCCTCGCGTACATCTGAGGTGTTTCCGTTTTTCATTAACTCGAGGGTGAGTTTTTTGAGATCATTTAAGTCTGCTTTCATGTCAAAAAGCACTTTATAAAGAATCTCACGCTCGTTTGAGAAGTCAGACTTTTCTTGTGACTTTACAATAGCAGGTAATCTAGAGCCTGTGTCTGGGAGGTAGTTTCTAATAGTTGTTGCCGTTACCTCGCGATTTGTCTCTAGTACAGATATTTGCTCTGCCACGTTGCGCAGCTGGCGTATGTTTCCATTCCATCGATATTGTATCAGTAATTGTATCGCTTCTTCAGAGAGTCTTATGGTAGGCATCTTGTACTTCATCGCAAAGTCTGATGCAAATTTTCTAAACAACAAATGGATGTCTCCCTTGCGTTCTCTTAATGGTGGTAAAGGAATATCTACAGTACTTAATCTATAAAATAAATCTTCTCGAAATTTACCTTCCTTTATAGCTTCAAACATCGATACGTTTGTAGCAGCAACAATACGCACATCTGTTTTTTGCGTTTTTGAAGATCCTACTTTTAAGAATTCTCCATTTTCTAATACTCTCAATAAACGTACTTGGGTAGGTAGCGGTAGCTCGCCCACTTCATCTAGAAATATAGTCCCACCATCTGCCTCTTCAAAGTATCCACTTCTTGTGGAGGTTGCACCTGTAAATGCTCCTTTCTCGTGTCCAAAAAGTTCACTATCTATTGTTCCCTCTGGGATAGCCCCGCAATTTACTGCAATATATTTATTGTGTTTTCTATGAGAGAGTGAGTGTATAATGCGTGGGATGCTCTCTTTACCTACCCCAGATTCTCCCGTTACGAGTACAGAAATAGCTGTAGGAGCCACTTGGATAGCTTTTTCGATAGCTCGATTTAGTGCAGGATTATCACCTATGATACCAAATCGTTGTTTTGTGGTTTGTATTCCTTCCATGGTAAACGCCCATTACAGTGGGTATCTATTTGATTAGTATAAAATGTACTACGCTTTCGCGAAAGCGTTATTCTCAAAAAACGCTTGCTTGCTTATTACTTAATATCGCTATTGCCAGTAGGCTGCGTAGCCTGTTGCCTCACCTATAAGTGTCCCTGTTGTGCATTCATTAATTTTTACAGTAACGAAGTCGCCTACTTTGTAATTTCCTTTAGGGAATACAGCAACGACATTCTGATCATTACGACCGCTCCACTCATCTTTATTCTTTTTTGACTCCTTTTCTATAAGAATCTCTACCGTCTTATCTTGATAACGCAACAAGTTGTCTCTAGAGATTGCTCTCTGTAAATCAATTACATCTTGTAGGCGTCTCTTTTTTACCGCTAGCGGGATATCATCTTCCATCTTGCGCTCTGCCATAGTCCCTGGACGCTCAGAGTAATAAAACATAAAGCCAAAATCATATTTTACATAATTGATAAGGTCAAGTGTTCCCTGATGATCTTCTTCGGTTTCTGTAGGGAATCCTGTAATCATATCCTGACTAATCCCAATGTTAGGAATCAGATTTTTAATGTTATCAATGAGCGTTTTATACGCTGCAACCGTATGCTGGCGATTCATTAATTGTAAAATCCTATCGCTTCCAGACTGCACAGGCAGGTGAATGTAATTACATACATTCTTATGTTTTGCCATTACCTCTATCACATCAAGCGTCATGTCTTGAGGGTTTGAGGTGGAGAAACGTATGCGCATTTTAGGCTGAGCCTTGGCAACAGTATCCATGAGCTGTGCAAAATTTACCGCAGTAGCCTTTGCCATGTCACTAGCCTTGTCAAAATCCTTTTTAAGACCGCCGCCATACCATAAATAAGAATCCACGTTTTGACCAAGTAATGTGATTTCTTTAAAACCTTTTTGAGCAAGATCGTTTACTTCTTCTAGTATAGATTGAGGATCACGGCTACGCTCGCGACCTCTTGTAAAAGGAACGACACAAAACGTACACATATTATCACAACCACGAGTAATAGATACAAACGCGGTAACTCCATTTGTTAATAAACGTACTGGAGAGATATCTCCGTAAGTTTCATCTTTAGATAAAATTACATTTACGGCGTTTCTACCTTCTTCTACTTCCCTTAGTAAATTAGGAATATCCTTATAAGCATCTGGACCTACAACTAGGTCTACTATTTTTTCTTCTTCAAGAAATTTACTTTTAAGACGCTCTGCCATACAGCCTAGTACACCCACTTTCATAGTAGGATTCTGCTTGCGCTTTACGGCTTGATATTTTTCTAAGCGTTTACGCACAGTGATCTCTGCCTTCTCACGTATAGAACAGGTATTTACAAGCACAAGATCTGCTTCTTCAAGATTTTGTGTAGTATTATAACCTTCATTTGCAAGAATGGACGCCACAACCTCGCTATCTGCAAAGTTCATCTGGCAACCGTAACTTTCTATAAAAAGCTTCTTTGTATTCTCAAGTTTACGTGCTGTTGATAGGGCTTCCCCTTGTTTGTGCTCTTCTATTATTTTTTCCATCTGCTTATTCGTCCATAATCTTTGTCAAGGATTGTGCAAAGATACGTCTAATGTAGAGTTGTGACAAAGTGGCAGATGTCAAGAATTGCATAAAATTCTCGTTATTTGCGTTAAATATAAAATATTGCTAGATAAAATATTCTTATTACTGCTAGTACTTGTTATTCATACTAGTTTTAGCCAAACTATAGATGCACCTGCAAAGGAGCGGCTATGGCAACAAGTTGCTGTGCAGCATGATAATGACTTTGTATTTGCGATAGATCGTTATTATACAGCGGGCACCTTTCTAAGTTATAGTAAACAGCTAGAAGGAGATTTTATCTTTAAACGGGAAGACTATCCTTTACAATTAGATCTTACCTTAGGTCAAGAAACGTATACACCTAGGGAGCTTTTTGAAACTAATTTTGATTTTTTTGAACGGCCTTATGCAGGATATCTTTTTATAAAAGCTGGATTGTCAAAAGGAAAAGAGGATATACTCTTTAATATAGAGGCAGAGATAGGTCTCGCCGGAGAGCAGTCTAAAGCTGGTGAGATTCAGGTTGCTTATCACGAGCTTATTAATGAATTTATACCTGTCTGGGAAGGAGAAATAGGAAACAGCGTTCACTTGAATAGTAAGGGGACTTTTGTAAAAGATTATCGTTTAACAAATTCAAACCTCTTTAAAAATATAGCCTTCCAGTCTACTGTAGCTTTTGGTACTAGACAGCTATTTGCACGACAAGAAGCACTACTATATATAGGAAAACGTGATGCGGTAGCTAGCTCTTCGGCTTTTGGGAGATTAGGAGGTACGCATGAGTTTTACGGATTTACAGGAGTGGGAGCAGAGTATGTATTTCTTAATGCGCTTATACAAGGACATCCTTTTGGAGATGATTCTCCTTTTACATTGCCCATAGTTTCTACCGTATTTTCTTTTAAAGCGGGAGCAACCTATCGTGGAGAACGTAATATGTATAGCGCTATTTATAACTTTAGAACCAGAGAAACAAAGCGAGAAGGTAGAAGTCAGTATGTCTCCCTGCAATTTGCTAGAAGATTTTAATAATACTGTGATTAATTCTTATATTTTTACGACAGTAATAACCTGTAACAAATGATGTTATCAGATATGCTTGCTAAGATCAAACAAGCAACGCGCATTGATTTTGGAGGATTATTTGGTCGATCAATAGCCCTTTTTCAGAAAGTATGGTTGCAAGGGTTGTTGCTTCAAGTACTTGTAATTTCTTACGGACTGATTTTTATTGCATATATCCCTATCATAGGCACTGTTTTTATTGTGGAAGAAGGCGGGGCGGGCAGTGGTAGCGAAGTAGGCTATGCCATTGTAGGAATACTAACCCTATTGCTCATTTTAGTTATCCTTCTTGTTATTTTGGTATTTCAGTGTTGCTTGCAAGCAGCTTTCTACAGGATTGTGCGCATGAAAGACCAGAACAACAGTGGAGAGCTTGGTACAAACTTCGGGATGTTTTTAAAGAAAAAGTATCTAAAAAAGGTGATTGCACTATCGATGGCGCAGGTAGTAATTATGGTACTAGCGACCCTATTTTTTATCATACCATTATTTTATGTACTGGTGCCATTACAGTTTACCACCATACTATTTGCTTTTAATCCAGATTGGTCTGTAAATGATATTTACAAAGCAGCATTTGCACTAGGGAATAAAAAGTGGGGAATCACTTTTGGAACGTGTCTCGTTATTGGCATTCTAGCTATGATTGTGGGATTTATCGCTTGTTTTATAGGAGTGTATGCAACTATTTCTGTTGTCTATTTGCCAGTATACCTAATATATAAAGAGGTGGTTGGTTTTACAGAAGATGATGATATGATTGCTCAGATAGGAGTGTAGTTCTTTTATTTTTACTAAAGCCTTGATTTATTTGCAAAGTATTGCGCTTCATATTCAAAGAAATTATCAAATTTTGTTTTAGTATTTATTTCTTCAATAAGATATAAACCTCTGAGAATAGGGGCTTGTGTGTCCCAATGTACCCACTTGTTAATTTTATTATAAGTTTTAGAGTTATCGCTCCATTCTTTCAATGATTTGTTGAAGTAGGTGGAGGTAAAATTATAATCATTGTACTGATAAGTGTGAATAATTTCGTGGGCAATCACTATATATTTGAGATCCAAATTCTTACTCAATATTATTATGTTCCCTAAAGCAACCCCGCCGCGATTTGGAACACCATCTCTAGACTTAGTTGAAAAAAAGATTTCTCCAGATTTTAGCATCATTCCCCATTCTGGAGTTGTGTTATAGGCAGCAGCAACAGTGAATCCAAGTGATGCTGGGAGAACTTTGTAGCGAACTCTAAATTTATCACTTGTGTGAAATTCTATTCTATTAAATCCAATGTGTAAATTCCACTGAGATCCAAAGGGTCTATTTGCTGCGGCATCTTCTATGATAGAAACTCCAGCAGCGTTAACAAACTTTGCTGGCCAGCTATATTCTAGGCGTTCATTAATTTCTATCTCATTGATGATTTTTTTACTTCCAAAAATTAGTGCTCCGCCTAGGCCTCCACGCCAAAGACCTTTCAAAAATACGTTTCCAGTTTTTTCATTTGGCTTTTTATTGATCACAGCCCCTATACCTGCACCTATACCGCCTAATCCAATATTGTATGCAGCTAATTCTCCATTACTAATTTGGGCTGTTAAGTTTTTCTGAGATGAGAGTAGAATTATAGCTATTAGGAAGAAATAAGTTGAAATTTTTATGGTTGAAAATTTATCGGTAAAAGAGGGGAGCATAATATAAAAGTTAAACGACAACAACCAAACTAGTTATTTGTTAGATTAGTATCTAAAGGATTTCCTTTATTTTGGGATTTTTCTCTCTTTGTTTTGCTTTCGCGAAAACGTGCTATTATCAGTTCCTTATGATTAAAATAAAAAGCAATTAATTAATGTAAACATTCTTTAGCGTTTTTTCTTTTTTCTTAGTTTTTCGTTGTTTTCTCTTTTTTAAAAAGAAAACAAACTCAAGACCAATATAGTCTCCACTGTAAGAATACGTTCCTTCTGTACGATCTGAGATTTCTAAATTATCGAATAGATATTCTCCAGTAAAATAATTTGGGATAGATTTTTGGTAAACTACATTAGTTTGTAGTAATAATTTATCCCACATAAAATATAATCCTAAAGAGAGTCTCAAGTTAGGATATAGCGGAAATTCTCTTGTTTGAGAGCGGAGTTCAAAAAATTCTCGAACTTCATTAAGTTCTTCTACTAAGACACTAGCTCCAACTTCAACGCTACCCTCTGGTATCCAGGCGATATTTACTCCTCCCATCGCCGAGGCGTACAGACGAGGTCCTAATTGTTTTTTTAGTTCTACCTGCAATGGAACAGAAATGTAAAGAGGTCCCCAATTCCTATCATTAGAAAAAAAGTTTGTAAAGTTGGGTAAATCTCCATCTGGGAGTTCGTATTTAAAATCATAAATGGGTAAGATGTTAAAGTGTAAGCCATATCTGAAGCTGACTTCGCGGTCAGCGTGGGCAGTCCAATTTAATCCGAAACTTAGAGACGGTGTCCAACTGCCTGTAACTTTTATATCTCCTATTGTGGGATTAAACTGAGCAGGTCTTATTGTTACTGGAGCAATGCTATATCCCATTTTTTTATATACAAGAAATTCTGGATAAGTGTTTTTACTCCCTTGAGCATTTGTTTGTTGTTGTGCTATACAAGTAAGTAGAATAATAAGGCTTAGTGACTTTACGAAATGAGATGTGTGTGTCAAATTAATGTAGCGTTTGGTTGTTGTTTTTTGATGGTCTTGTCTGTATTAACTTACAAAAGAGGTATTTAGTACATTGATTTCTCAAGGTTTTTTAGTTACTTGAGGATTTTTCTCTCTTTATTTTGCTTTCGCGAAAGCGTAATAAGTCCCCGCAAAACCGCCGTTTATCTAGCTTTTAAAAGTGAATTATCACAGAAATAATGCCCTTGCGGATCGCGATATAAATAAAACATCTACTTTTGTATCCTGAAAAATAAGATGTATGGCAAAGAATCTCGTTATTGTGGAGTCACCTGCAAAGGCTAAAACAATAGAAAAATTTCTAGGCTCAGACTATAAGGTCGAGAGTAGTTTTGGACACATAGCAGACCTTCCCTCTAAAGAGTTAGGCGTGGATGTAGATGGAGATTTTACTCCTAAATATAAAGTCTCTGACGATAAGAAAAAGGTAGTAAAAAATCTAAAGTCACAAGCAGCAAAGGCAGATATGGTCTGGCTAGCAAGTGATGAGGATCGCGAGGGTGAGGCCATTGCATGGCACTTAGAGCAAGAGCTCGGGTTGACACCAGACCGTACAAAGCGTATTGTTTTTCACGAGATTACAAAGACGGCAATTTTACGAGCAATCGAGAATCCACGTAAGATAGATTATGATCTTGTAAATGCACAGCAGGCGCGCAGGGTTTTAGATAGACTGGTGGGGTACGAACTTTCACCAGTATTATGGAGAAAGGTAAAAGGAGGTCTTTCGGCGGGGCGTGTGCAATCTGTTTCTGTGAGACTTATTGTAGAACGTGAGCGCGAGGTGTTAAACTTTGAAGCACAAGCATCTTATAGAATAGATGCTGAGTTTACTACAGAAGATGGAAAATCTTTTAGAGCAAAACTTCCTAAAAATATCACTACTAAGAAAAAAGCTCAGGCATTTCTTGAAAAAAACCTGAAGGCGACTTTTAAAGTAGATGCGCTTACAAAAAAACCAGCCAAAAAATCACCAGCACCACCATTTACAACTTCTACATTACAACAAGAAGCAAGTAGGAAATTATACTTTTCTGTAAGTAAAACGATGAATATGGCGCAACGTCTCTATGAGGCAGGGCACATTACATATATGAGAACAGATAGTGTAAACCTATCTAAAGATGCAAAAGCTGGCGCACAAGCAGAAATATTAGCTGCTTACGGTAAAGAATTTCATAAAGAACGTAACTATAAAGGAAAATCAAAAGGAGCACAAGAAGCTCACGAAGCGATACGCCCAACAGATTTTTCTAAGCATTCTGTAAACATGGAGCGTGACCAAATGCGTTTATACGATTTGATCTGGAAGCGTGCAATTGCATCACAAATGAGTGAGGCGCAACTAGAGCGTACTAATGTGCAGATAGCTTCAAGCGCAGGTACAGATAATTTTACGGCAAATGGAGAGATTCTCAAATTTGAAGGATTTTTAAAGGTATACCTTGAAGGTCATGATGATGAGGATGAAGAAGAGACTGGATTACTTCCAGATCTTAAAACAGGAGAGACATTACTTAATACATACATCACCGCAACAGAGCGTTTTACAAGGCCTCCATATCGATATACAGAAGCATCTCTAGTAAAGAAATTAGAAGAACTCGGTATCGGTCGTCCGTCTACCTATGCGCCTACTATTACTACGATACAGAATCGCAAGTATGTAGAAAAGGGAACTGTAGATGGTAAAGAACGAGCGTATGATGTGATAAGTCTTGAAAATAACGAGATAAAAGATAGAACCCTAACCGAGATGGTAGGTTCTGATAAAGGAAAGCTAGTGCCTACAGATGTGGGAATGGTAGTAAACGATTTTTTAGTACAGCATTTTGAAAATATTCTTGACTACAACTTTACTGCAAAAGTCGAAGCAGATTTTGATGAGATAGCAGAAGGTAAGCAGGAGTGGACAAAGATGATGAAGGACTTTTACAAGGATTTCCATCCGCATGTGAAAGATGTTGAAAAAAATGCAGAACGTGAAGTAGGTGAGCGTATTCTGGGTAAAGATCCAGAAAGCGGTAAACCCGTAAGTGTGCGTCTAGGAAAATTTGGACCTATGGTGCAAATAGGTTCTGTAGAAGATGAGGAAAAACCACGTTTTGCAAGTTTAGGTCCAGAGCAAACGCTAGCAAACCTTACGTATGAGCAAGCGATGGATTTGTTTAAATTGCCTAAAGATCTAGGGACTTTTGAGAAAGAAGAAGTGTCTGTAAATAATGGGCGTTTTGGTCCTTATGTAAAATTTGGAGCAACCTTTGTCTCCTTACCGAAGGGGCGCGATCCCATGGACGTAGACCTTGATGAAGCGATTGTATATATTAAGGAGAAGCAAAAAGCAGATGCCCCTATTTATACCTACGAAGACCTCCCGGTTCAAAAAGGTACAGGACGTTTTGGACCCTTTATAAAGTGGAACGGGATGTTTATTAACGTAAACAAGAAGTACGACTTTGATAATCTTTCTGACGATGATATCGTAGAACTTATTGAAGTGAAGAAACAAAAAGAAATAGATAAAGTGCTTCAAGACTTCCCAGAAGAAGGTATTCGTGTAGAAAAAGCAAGGTGGGGTCGTTCTAATATTATTAAAGGAAAGACTAAAATCGAACTAAGTAAAGATATAGACGCGGCAGCGCTTACCCTATTAGAAATTAAGGCATATATAGAGAAAAAAGCACCTAAGAAAAAAGCAGCAGCAAAAAAGAAAGCGCCGGCAAAGAAGAAGGCACCTGCAAAGAAGAAAGCGCCAGTAAAGAAAACAACGACTGCAAAAAAGAAGTAATATATGGCCTTTGAGGTGCTAAGCCCTATACCAGAAATTGCGATCGCGCATATAGAATTACAACACCATCAATCGCTAGGTAATAATATAAGATTGCATCGTGAGGAGTCTGGATTGCCAGATCTAGAAGGTGTGCAAATAGCTATTATTTGCTTGCGCGAAAATCGTCGTGATCAAAATAATCTAGGCGAATTATTATCATTTACAGAGTTGAGGACTACTTTTTATGAACTTTTCCCTGGTAACTGGCACACAACAATTGCAGATTTAGGTGACATTCATGGAGGAGAACGTGTAGATGACACCTATTTTGCCATTAGAACTGTGAACGAAGCTCTTTTTAAGAGGGGAATAGTACCTATGTATATAGGAGGAAGTCAAGATTTAGTATATCCTATTTACAGATCGTATGATAAGCTAGATCAAATGGTAAATCTAGTGAATGTAGATAGCCGTTTTGACCTAGGAGATGCTAGCCAGGCTATTCATAATAAGTCATACGTAGGGAAGATTATAGTAGAAAAACCATACAATCTTTTCAATTATTCAAACATTGGATATCAAACTTATTTTAATCCTCAGGAAGAAATAGATTTGATGGATAAGTTGTACTTTGATAGTTATAGACTGGGTAATGTTTCTGCTATGATGAGCATCGTAGAACCTGTAATGAGAGATGCAGATCTGGTTGCCATAGATTTGAACGCCGTAAGAAGTAGCGAGCTAGGGACTAGATATAATAAAATGCCTAACGGCTTTGATGGTAAGGAGATATGTACGATTGCTAGATATGCAGGCATAAGCGATAAGGTAACTTCTTTTGGAGTTTTTGAGTATAAAAATGATGTTCATGAGGAAAAAGCTGCAATGCTTGTTGCTCAAATAATGTGGTACTTTATTGAGGGAGTTAATTTTCGCGCAAGCGAAAACATGGACGTAGAAAAAGGTAATTTTTTAACGTATCAAGTTCCTATAGATGATGAAGTATTAACATTTTATAAAAGTGAAAAAACAGCCAGATGGTGGATTGAGATTCCATTTATTATGGGCTTGAATAATAAATTAAAAAGGCACACGTTATTACCTTGCACAAACCAAGATTATCTGGATGCGTGTAACCAAAACATTCCTGAACGGTGGTTCAAAGCAAGGAAGAAAAATGAAATTTGACCATGTGTTTCAACGATGAAATGATTATTTTTGGCGAATAAATTGTTTATTTCAAATAAAATAAATAGGTTTACGCCCTTAACTTTAGATTACTTAACCTAATATCCTATGAAAAAGTATATTGCATTTATTGCGATAGTAGCCTTTCTGTCTAGTTGTGGCAAAGGCGATCGAGGGGAACTCGTCGGTGCCAAAGGCAAGCGATGGAATCCTGAAAAGCCTTATGGTATGACCCTCGTTTCTGGAGGCGCCTTTATCATGGGTAAGAGTGATGATGATTTTGCTGCAGTAAATGATGCTCCTACAAAAACCGTGACTGTACGCTCTTTTTACATGGATGAAACAGAAATCACTAACGCAGAATACAGACAGTTTGTGGAATGGGTAACAGATTCTACTATAAGAACGAAGCTTGCAATTCTAGCAGATGAACTTGGAGAGACTCCTGGTAATGGCGGTATAGGTGAGTTTGCATTTAGCGATGCAGATCCAGATAATATGACTCCGTACGAGCAATACATGTATGATAACTACTTTGGACTAGGCGAGACTGGCTTTGAAGGAAGAAAGCTTAATAGGGATAATGAAATCATCTGGGATACCGCAGAGTATCCAGATGAGTACTATGCTGAAGTTATGGATACCATGTATATCCCAATTGAAGAAGCTTATAATGGGCAGCGCACCATCGACGTGAGTAAATTAGATTTCCGTTATACGTATCTTGATATCCAAGAGGCTGCCAAGAAAAATGGCGGGCGTCGTAAAGATCACATTAAAACTGAAACAGTAAACATTTATCCAGATACAACGGTGTGGATAAAGGATTTTGCATACTCGTATAATGAGCCTATGCACAATGACTATTTCTGGCACGATGCTTATGGAGAATATCCAGTGGTGGGTGTAACATGGATGCAGGCAAAGGCTTTTTGTGAATGGAGAACGATGTATAAGAATGCACATCAAAAATCTAAAAAGAGACAATTTGTAAATCGCTTTAGACTTCCTGGTGAGGCGGAGTGGGAATATGCTGCTCGTGGCGGTCTGGAAAGTGGTGATTATCCTTGGGGTGGTCCTTACGCAAAGAATGATAGAGGATGCTTCCTAGCAAACTTTAAACCTTTAAGAGGAGATTATGGTGCAGATCAAGCATTATACACAGTAGAAGCAGACGCTTATGAACCTAATGATTATAACCTCTATAATATGGCAGGTAATGTGTCTGAGTGGGTGGCCTCTTCTTACGATCCAGCTTCTTATGAATATATGTCTACTATAAACCCTAACGTAAACGATAAGGATAATCGTCGTAAAGTGATACGTGGTGGTTCATGGAAAGACGTTGCTTACTTCCTACAGGTAAGCTCACGTGACTATGAGTATCAAGACTCTGCTCGTAGTTACATCGGTTTTAGAACCGTGCAGGATTTTATGGGTGTTGATGAACAAATCAACCTTAGAAAACCGAAGAAATAACGAATTGAATAATTCCCAAATTATAACAATTACTTAATCTAATTTAACTTACTTAACTAAATCAAAAAAAATTATTATGGCACAATCTCAAACTAGAAAAAAATTAATGAATGCCGTTTACGGTATAGGGGCAGCTGTTGTTATTATTGGAGCGCTTTTTAAATTAATGCACTGGCCAGGAGGCGATCTTATGCTTATTATTGGTCTTGTGACTGAAGCTTTAGTGTTCTTTATTTCTGCTTTTGAACCTGTAGACACGGATCTAGACTGGGCATTAGTATATCCAGAACTTGCTGGTTCTGGAAGTTCTACAAAGAAAAAAGCGGCTGTACCAGTAGACGCTGAGGCTCAATTATCTAAAAAATTAGATAATATGCTTAAAGAAGCAAAGATTGATTCTGAACTTATGACAAGTCTAGGAACTAGCATTCGTAGTTTTGAAGGAGCTGCAAAAGGAATTGCCCCTACTGCAGATGCAATGTCTTCTACAAAAAAATATTCTGAAGAGATGGCTCTTGCCGCTGCTCAAATGGAATCTTTAAATAGTTTATACAAAGTGCAAGTAGAGTCTTCTAGCCGTCAGGCAGAGATCAACGAGCAAGTAACACAAAATGCAGGAAAGCTTAAAGATCAAATGGAGAGTCTTGCAACTAATCTTTCTTCACTTAACGGTGTTTATGGTGGAATGCTTTCTGCAATGTCAAAAAACTAAATTTAGTTGTTTACACAATTAATAAACTAACAACTAAAATTTAAAAAATGGCAGGAGGAAAACAAACCGCAAGGCAAAAGATGATTAACTTGATGTACTTAGTATTTATAGCGATGCTAGCACTACAAATGTCAAGAGAAGTATTATCTGCTTTCGGATCGATAAATGAAAAATTTGAAAGATCTAACACAAGTTTTGATGCAAAGAATGATTTAGCGTTTGCAGATATTTCTAAAAAGGCAAATGAGAACGAAGAGTTTAAGGCAGCTGCCGCAAAAGCACAAGCAGCCAAAAATTTAGGAGATGCTCTTTATGTTTTCTTAGATGCTGAAAAAGCTGCACTTACTGGGGATATGGAAGATCCTACAGATTATGAGGCGATGGATAAGACTACCTTTATAGACGAAAGATACTACGCAGGTGGAAAAATTACCCCAAAGGGTAGTGAATACCTTAGTACAATGGATACGTACCGTGAAGGGATGTTAAAGCTTGTAGGAGATAATCAAGCACTAGCTGCACAAATCGCTAGTGACTTTAGTACAAGTGATGTAGTAACAGGAGGCGACGGTGATGATGTAAAGAAAACTCAAAACTATATTTCTTATCATTTTGTAGGTTTCCCATCAGTATCCTCTTTGACTAAGATGTCTCAATTACAAAATGATATCAAAGTAGTTGAAAATGAACTGTTAACTAAATTGCTTTCGGGTAACCTCAAGGAACTTGCTTCTTTGGATAACTATGAAACAGTAATGACAACCTCAAAAGGGGCATATTACACCGGATCAACGTTTGATGGTGTTCTTTCCCTTGGTCGTGTAGATTCATCTACAAAACCTTCTAGAGTAGAATTAAAACTAGATGGACGTGCTATCCCTGTTGATAAAGTTTCTTACGATGGTGGTAAACTCGTATTAGGAGTAAATACTGGAGGTGTAGGAGATCATAAAATCACTGGATCACTATTCTATCCTCAAGATGGTAAAGAAATTGAGGTAGCAGTAGAACAGGCTTTTACTACGATTAATAAGCCTAACTCTGCAACCATAGCAGCAGATAAGATGAATGTGGTATATCGTGGCGTTGCAAACCCTATGACAATATCATTTGCTGGTGTATCAGATAATGCAGTTTCTGCATCTGGAGCTGGTCTTTCTAAAAAATCTGGAACAAGCTATTCAATGACGCCAGGACAAGGAAGAGAGGTAACTATTAATGTAACAGCAAAGCTTCCAGATGGTGGTAGCGTTGCTGATAAGGCTGTCTTCCGTATTAAAGATATTCCACGTCCAGTGGGAACTTTAGGAGGTGATGATGGTGGAAACTTAAAAAAACCTAGAAATACTGTTGCTGCAGCACCTATAGGAGCAGATCTTCCTGATTTTGATTTTGATCTTAATTTGAAAGTAAATAGCTTTAAGTTTAGAGCGGGAGATGCGGCTACGGTTTCTGTACAAGGAAACAAACTTAATGGAGCAGCACAATCTGCATTAAAACGTGCAAAGAGAGGGTCTACAGTACAGATCTTTGATATTAAAGCAAGTATACAAGGTAACTCAGGATATAGGTTGAAGACAGTTTCTCCAATCATTATTGAGTTAGCAAACTAAAATAAAAGTAATTATGAGTCTTAAACGTTTAATTTTTGTTGCACTCGGTCTATTGATGGCAGTTCCGGCTTTTGCTCAAGGAAATATCCTTAATGCAAAAACGCCAGATCAAATGTTTGAAGTTACCGAAGAGCAAAAAGCAAAGGACAATGACAACCCATTGCCATACGGTTACGTGGAAAAACGTGATGTGTTATGGGCAAAAAACACATGGGAGGTTGTAGATCTTGATGAACGCGTAAATTTCCCATTATATTATCCTATCGATACTATCAATATGGGGGCAGATCGTCGTTCACTTTTTGATGTTCTTGTGAAGAATATTAAAAATGGAGAGATTGACGCTATTTATAGAGATTCATATTTTACAGAGAAAATCCAATTAGAAGATCTTTCTGCTGCAATGGTAAAAATTGATACTTCAGATGCAGGATATGATCAATTAAACGCTGGCGAATCTATATCTGATTATAATATTGAACGCACAGAAATAACGGCTTATGATATTAATGCATATCACATACGCGGTTATTGGTATATCGATAAGCGTCAAGGAGAGCTTAAATATCGTTTACTTGGTGTGGCTCCAGTTTCTGGGGATGTTAACTTCTTAGATGACTCAAGTGCAGCAGATATTGAATTATTTTGGGTATGGTTTCCAGGAGCAAGAGATGTATTGCACAATGCAAAAGCTTTTAACCGTCAGAACACCTCAATGCCTATATCATTTGATCACTTATTAAACAGTAGACGCTTTAACGCCACTATTTATAAAGAAGATAATGTACAAGGCGATCGCCGGGTGAAAGAATATATTAATGATAACTCAATGATGCAATTACTAGAGTCAGATAGAATCAAAGAGCGTATTAGAGATATAGAACAAGATCTTTGGAATTATTAATGTAGTTTCTTTATTTTAAAAAATGATAACCACTTAAGCTTTATGTTTAAGTGGTTTTTTTATTAGCTCAAATGTTTAAATATAGCTGATGCCTATGTTATAGATCAGCTATTCTTGTATTTTTACATGGTGAAAGAAGTAGATTATATTATCGTAGGTCTTGGGCTAGCTGGTATTGCATTTTGTGAAGAATGTGAACGCAACGGGAAGTCGTTTCTTGTTATAGACAAGGGGACAGAAGGAGCCAGTCGTGTAGCTGCCGGGTTATACAATCCTGTCATTTTAAAGCGATACTCACTACCCTGGAAGGCAATAGAACAGTTTGATCTTGCCATCCCTTATTTTAGAAATTTAGAGCTGAAACTTGGCGCTACTTTCATGCAAGAAATGCCTGTGCGCAAAGTATTTTATGCGGTCGAAGATCAAAATAATTGGTTCACTGCAAGTGACAAGCCAGGCTTAGATAGATTTATAAAAACAGCCATAGTAAAAGAGGAACAGGAGTATATTCATGCCCCCTTTCATTATGGTGAAGTACTAGAAACAGGAAGAGTTGCGATCACAAAACTTCAATCACATTATGAAAGCTATCTAGAGGGCAAGTCTGCTTTCGCGAAAGCGGTATTTGACTATGATTTATTACAGCTAGAAGCGTCCTCTGTAATTTATGGTGACTACAGAGCTTCTCGTATAGTCTTTGCAGAAGGTTACGGAGTAAAGAAAAACCCTTATTTTGGTAAACTACCTTTGGTGGGTAATAAAGGAGAATACATTATAATAAAGTCTGCTCAGTTACAATTAAGTGCTGCAATCAAATCATCTTTTTTTATTGTTCCGCTAGGTGATGACCTCTACAAAGTGGGCGCGACTTATAACTGGAATGATAAAGACTGGCAGACTACAACAGAGGCTCGTGAGGAGCTTTTAGAGAAGCTAGATAGCATTATTAAGGTAGCTTACGAAGTTGTAGGTCAAGAGGCAGGTGTGCGCCCTACTACGGGAGATAGGCGTCCTTTACTAGGAATACATCCTCAATACAATCAACTTGCTATATTAAATGGTCTAGGGACGAGAGGGACTATGGCAGGTCCTTTGCTAGCTCAATATCTTTATAACTTCTTAGAGCATGACGAACCGCTTCCTATAGAAATGGATGTCATGAGATTTCCAAAGAAGTTTAAATAACAACAACGCTAGTAATAACTATTTTAAAAAGTTTAGCGGCTGGAAAAAGCAAAAGCCATGTATGCTCATGTTACATAGGGTACTAGCTCGATAGTTGATCTTTGGTAGGGTCATACTTCATAAAGAGGTTGATCCATATATTGCGAGAAACTCGCATAATAACAGGCATAAATGCAATCATAGTACCTACAATAGCTATGAATGTATTGACAAGATTTGCTTCAAAAAACAGATACGTTATTACAAAAGCAGCTGTAGCAAAAGCAATTCCTACTGGATAGCTCACATACATTGCGCCATAAAAGAAAGAAGGTTCTATTTTATATTTTGTGTTGCAATGAGAGCAACGTTCATGCATTTTGAGTGTTTGTGAAAGTATGTAAGGATTCGGATTTTTGTACATAGACTCATTTTGACAAACAGGGCATTTACCACTAATGATGCTGTTGAGTTTACTGCCTTTTAGAATTCCCATAATCTCCTTGGTTTATGAGTACAAATTTAAGCATCTTTGCAGTCCTCATACTTTATAAACCATAATATTTACCTATCTATATATGCTTAATATTCATAACCTTTCTGTCTCATTTCAAGGTGAATATCTTTTTGAAGAAATTACTTTTCGTCTTAACGGTGGTGATCGCGTGGGACTAGTAGGAAAAAATGGCGCAGGAAAGTCTACTATGTTACGTATTATTTCTGGTGAACAGCCCTATGACACAGGTTCTATAGCCATTGAAAAAGAAATAAGTATAGGCTTTCTTAAGCAAGATATTGATTTTATAGAGGGTAGAACTGTACTGCAAGAATCTTACGAAGCTTTTAAAGAAATCAAAGAGCTGGAGGGCAAAATGGATGAAATTAATAATCAGCTAGCTACTCGCACAGATTATGAAAGTGAAGGTTACAATCAGTTAATGATTGATATTAATGATGTGCAACATCAATATGAGGTACATGGAGGCTATAATTATAAAGGAGAGACAGAACGTATCCTTCAAGGGCTAGGTTTTAAACGTGAAGATTTTGACAAGCTCACAGATACTTTTTCTGGAGGATGGCGCATGCGTATTGAGCTTGCAAAGCTGTTACTTCAAAATCATGATATTTTACTGCTGGATGAGCCTACAAACCACTTAGATATAGAATCTATTATCTGGCTTGAGACATTCTTAAAAGGATACTCTGGGGCAGTGGCTATTGTATCACATGATAAAATGTTTTTAGACAATGTTACAAATCGAACTATTGAGATTTCTCTAGGACGTATATATGATTATCCAAAACCATATACGGAGTATTTAGTACTGCGCAGTGAGTTGAGGGAACAGCAACTTGCATCTCAAAAAAACCAACAAAAGCAAATAGAGCAAACGGAGAAGCTTATAGAAAAGTTTCGCGCCAAAGCATCTAAAGCCACCATGGCACAATCACTCATTAAAAAGCTTGATAAGATAGATCGTATAGAAGTAGATGAGGATGATAATAGTGTGATGACATTAAAATTCCCTGTATCTGTCACCCCAGGAAAAGTGGTGGTAGAGGCAAATGATGTAGCAAAAAGCTACGGGGATAAGAAAGTATTACAAGCCATAGATTTACTTATAGAGCGAGATACAAAAACTGCCTTTGTGGGTCAGAATGGTCAAGGGAAATCTACACTAGCCAAAATTATTGTGGGAGAACTAGCGCATCACGGTAACGTAAAGCTAGGACACAATGTGCAGATAGGTTATTTTGCTCAAAATCAAGCAGAATACCTAGATGGTTCAAAAACGGTAGAGGAAACCATGATTGATGCGGCAGATGAGCGCACAAGACCACTGGTGCGTAACATACTGGGTTCGTTTCTTTTTAGAGGTGAAGAAGTAGATAAATATGTGCGCGTACTTTCTGGAGGTGAGCGCAACCGGCTTGCACTTGCAAAGTTGATGTTGCAACCTTTTAATGTGCTCGTGATGGATGAGCCTACTAACCACCTTGACATAAAGTCAAAAAATGTTTTAAAGGATAGCCTTAAGCAGTTTGAAGGAACACTCATTGTTGTGTCTCACGATCGTGATTTTTTACAAGGACTTACAGACCGTGTGTATGAGTTTAAAGATCACCGCATACGTGAGTTTCTAGGAGATGTAGATTATTACCTCGAGCAACGTGAGGTGTCTAACTTACGAGAAATAGAAAAGCGTGATGTTATTAAAAAAGAAGCACCCGTAAAAAATTCAAAAAAGACCTACGAAGATCAGAAAAAATTAAAATCACTTAATAACAGATTAAGTAAGGTAGAGTCTAATATTAATAAGCTAGAACGTGAAGTAAAGCAACTAGATGCAGCGCTAGCAAGTAATTATGACGAGACAGTAGCAAAGGCAGATTTCTTTGATAATTATAATGGAAAGAAAAAGAAACTAGATGGATACATGGAAGACTGGGGCAAGATTACAGAGGAGCTAGATACTTTAAATGAATAGAAAAGGTACGCTTTCGCGAAAGCGTTGTACTACAAAACCCATAAACCCCACTTGTATAGTGGGGTTTGTTTTTTTAATCTTTTTTGTACAACATACGATGCTATATACCATTTTACAACTTGTTAATAGTGCATGCGTTAAGAGAAATGAACGAATTTAAGAGTGTGAAAATCTCTATCCTCGAAGGAGTCAGTAATTTAGAATATGATCGTTTTTAAGGATGGAATAGCGGCCATTTTTTTTAAGACATCATTAACATCTGTCCCACCTTGACATCACTAGCTTTGCGTATTGATCACTAGATCATTAACAACAAAAAAAAATACGATGCGTAAAATCATCCTTTCCTTATTAGGAGTGCTCCTCATAATAGGTGCCTTTTTTGCCTCGGAGGCCATTATTGCAAGCAATCAACGCACAAGACCTAAACCTGAAAAGGTGATAAAAACTGTTTTTATAGAAGACGTTATTAATGGCATTGTACCTATAGAAATTTCGGCAAATGGTAATCTTGTCGCACAGCGTAGGTTAGAAATATTTTCTGAGGTACAAGGCATTTTACAAAAAGGAAGTAAACTATTTAAACCTGGACAAACCTACAATAGAGGTGAGTCTATACTACGATTAAATAGTGCAGAATATTATGCCTCTGTACAATCACAAAAGAGTGCTTTATTTAATCAAATTACTGCAATCATGCCAGATTTACGATTAGATTATCCAGAAGCATATCCCAAATGGCAACGGTATATTACTAATTTTGACGTAAATAAAGCGACGCCTGCACTTCCAGAAATCACTTCAGAAAAGGAAGGTTACTTTATCTCAGGGCGCAATATACAGACGTCTTATTATAATGTAAAAAATCTAGAGCAGCGACTAGGGAAATATAATATAATAGCTCCATTTTCTGGAATACTTACCCAGGCGCTCGTTACAGAGGGAACGTTGATACGACCAGGTCAAAAACTAGGTGAATTTATAGATACAAGTGCATACGAGCTTGAGGTTGCTATAAGTAAAAATTATGCAGATTTACTTAAGGTAGGAAATGAAGTAGCCCTCACAACCATAGATGGAAATCAATCTTATACAGGAAAGGTCACTCGAGTAAATGGTAATATAGATCAAGCCTCACAAACTATAAATGCATACATCGCAGTAAATGATAGTGCCCTTAGAGAAGGTGTTTATCTTGAAGCGGTACTCCAGGCAAAAGAAGAAACAAACGCGATTGCAATCGCAAGAGGATTATTGCAGCCCAATAATCAGGTTTTTACGGTACGAGATTCCATTCTTGATATTATTGATGTAACACCTGTATACTTCTCAGACAAGCAAGTTGTTATAAAAGGAGTACCTAATGGAACCAAACTCGTAAGTAAGCCTGTCCCTGGAGCATACGCAGGGATGCTAGTAAAAATTTACAAGGAGAAAGAATCATCACAAGCACCAGCAGAGTAAGATGCGTAAAATTATTGAGTATTTTATAAAGTACCACGTAGCTGTAAATGTAGTGGTGTTAATGTTTGTAGTTTTTGGAATATTTGGAGCTTTATCCTTAAAGTCTTCTTTCTTCCCGCTAGTAGACTCAAAAAATATAAATATTACCGTAGTTTATCGCGGGGCATCACCGCAAGAAATAGAAGAAGGTATTGTTCTCAAAATAGAAGATAACCTCAAAGGTCTGGATGGTGTAGAACGGGTAACTTCTACCTCAAGAGAAAATAGCGGAAACATAAATGTAGAAATAGAGAAAGGGAAGGATGTCGATTTTATGCTGCTTGAAGTAAAAAACGCAGTAGACCGAGTGCCATCATTTCCATCTGGAATGGAGCCACTGGTAGTATCAAAACAGGAAGCAATACGGCAGACTATCTCGTTCTCCATAAGTGGTGAAGACGTCACACTAGCTACCTTAAAACAAATAGGGAGGCAAGTAGAAAATGACTTAAGAGCTATAGAAGGAATCTCGCAAATAAATGTATCTGGTTATCCTGATGAAGAAATTGAAATTGCTGTAAACGAGAATAGCTTGCTTGCTTATAATTTATCCTTTGCAGATGTTTCTCAGGCAGTAAGTAGATCAAATATTCTTACTACCGGAGGCTCCATAAAAGCAGAAGCAGAGGAGTACCTCATAAGAGCAAATAACAGAGCTTATTATGGCGATGAGTTATCTAATGTGATTGTAAGAGCCGATGCCAGTGGAAGAACCATACGCCTTAAAGATGTTGCAACGGTAAGGGATCGGTTTTCTGAAACACCAAACGCAAACTACTTCAATGGAAATCTTGCGGTAAATGTATCCATAACTTCTACAAATACCGAAGATCTTATAGACGCTGCTGAAAAAGCAAAAGATTACATTGCAGATTTTAATGATAAGTATAACAATGTACAACTGGCGGTTGTAAATGATTTATCTATCACACTTGTGCAGCGCACCGCATTACTTACAGAGAATGCAGTGGTAGGGATGTTACTAGTACTCATATTTCTATCCTTATTTTTAAATACACGCCTTGCATTTTGGGTAGCTTTTGGTCTGCCTGTAGCATTTTTAGGAATGTTTATGCTTGCAGGGTATTTTAATGTAACCATAAATGTATTGTCCTTATTTGGGATGATTATCGTTATAGGGATTTTAGTAGATGATGGTATTGTAATTGCCGAAAATATTTACCAGCATTATGAGCGTGGTAAGTCACCTGTACAAGCTGCGGTAGACGGAACCATGGAAGTGTTACCACCTATTATTTCGGCGATATTGACTACGATACTTGCTTTTGGGATATTTTTATTTTTAGATGGTAGAATAGGAGAGTTTTTTGGAGAGGTTTCTGTTATTGTAATCCTTACACTTGCCGTATCTCTAGTAGAAGCACTTATTATTCTTCCAGCTCACCTAGCCCATTCTAAAGCATTAAAAAAGCAAGATAACCGCCCTAAGAAAGGAGTCGCAAAGCTTTTCTCAAAACTGCGTTATATTAATGAGTTTGGTGATCGTATTATGGTATGGTTGCGGGATAAGATATACAGTCCTACCCTACGTTTTGCGTTAGATTACAAATTCTTGATGTTCTCGTTTTTTATAGTTTTTATTTTGTTAACCTCAGGGAGTTTTCAAGCAGGAATTATACGAGGTGCTTTCTTTCCTAATGTAGCGAGTGATAATGTACGTATCACACTCAATATGCCTAACGGTACAAATGCTGGGGTAACAGATAGTATTATCTCTATGATAGAAATGAAGGCTATTGAGGTTAATGAGGAGCTTACAGAAAAATATAAAAACGAAATAGATAAGCCACTATTTGAGAATATTATCAAAACCTTAGGCCCTGGAACTTCTACAGCCACCTTAAGTGTAAACTTATTACCTGGTGAAGAAAGACCTAACGACATTAGCTCCACACTAGTTGGTAATATGATACGGGATAAAGTAGGTCCTGTGATAGGTAATGAAAGCCTTGTGTATGGTGGTGGCGGGAATTTTGGTGGAAGTCCAGTCGCGGTGTCACTTCTAGGAAACAACATTGCTGAGCTTAAAGCAGCAAAGGCAGCGTTAAAACAATCCCTAGAGTCTAATCCTACACTTAAAGATATTACAGATAATGATCCAGCGGGAATTAAGGAAATAAGACTTAAGCTTAATGAGTCTGCTTATGCGCTAGGTCTTGACTTGCAAACAGTGATGGCGCAAGTGCGTGCAGGATTCTTTGGCTCGCAAGCGCAGCGTTTTCAACGAGGTCAAGATGAGATACGAGTATGGGTGAGATATGATCGTGACAATAGATCTTCTATAACAGACCTTGATGATATGCGTATACTTACCCCAAGTGGTGCAAAAGTGCCACTTAACGAGATTGCTAGTTATACCATAGAACGAGGAGATGTTGCTGTAAACCACTTAGAAGGAAGAAGAGAAATACAAATACTTGCAGACCTCAAAAATCCAAAAGAAGTAAGTGCTACAGATGTAATGGCAGATTTACGAGCAAACGTAATGCCAGATATTCTTTCAAAATATCCTACCGTAACACCATCTTATGAAGGTCAAAATAGGGAAGCTGGGAAGTTAACAGGTTCTTTAAAGCCTGTAGGGCTTACTGTGCTTGCCCTTATTTATATAGTTATCGCCTTCACCTTTAGAAGTTATAGCCAGCCATTAATGTTATTGTTATTAATTCCATTAAGTCTACCAGCAGTAGCTTGGGGACATTGGGTACATGACTTTCCTCTTAATATTTTATCCATGTTAGGTATTATAGCTCTCATAGGGATTATGGTTAATGATGGTCTCGTGCTCATAGGCAAGTTTAATTCTAATTTAAGAGAGGGGATGACTTTTGATGATGCTATTTTTGATGCAGGGCGCTCTCGTTTTAGAGCTATATTTTTAACATCTATCACCACGATCGCAGGTCTCGCCCCCCTTATTTTTGAAGAAAGTAGGCAAGCACAATTTCTAATACCTATGGCGATTTCTATTGCTTATGGAATTGGTTTTGCTACGATACTTACACTTGTAATGTTACCTATTTTTCTATCATTTAGTAACTGGACTAAGACCACTATAGATAGACTCATAAAGGGACGTAAGACTCCAAGAGAAAATCAAGAGCGCGCCGTAAAAGAAATGGAAGAAGAAGCAGAAAATGAAGCGCAAGAAGATCACGCAGCTTTACCACATAATACAGACATAGCTTGATATGAATTTGTATAAAAACCATACACATCGTGAGATACTAGCAGTGCTAGAACAAAGTGATAAGCTTACGTATGAGGCAAAGCTTAACCTACTTAAAGAGATTAATAAGAGGCCTATAAACGTTGCTACAGATGTGTTGCAATCACAAATCACTCAAAAAGAAACAGCAATAAACAATCTCGATTATCTCAAGGACATAGGATTTATGTATATGATGGACGAGACTACAGGTACTATTACTATACGTAGAGCCTCTGGTGCAAAAATGATGGATATGGCAGCCATTATTGTAGGTGTTATATTGTCATTATTAGGGCTTATATATTGCTGGCTTTTACTCGCAATTTTTCTTGGAGATAACGAGTTTACACTTACTAAGTTATTTACCTACGTGCTAGTAATAAGTTTAGGAGGTATAGGTATGAAAATGTTAGGTGGGATTCATCGGTTTTTAGATTATAACTCCTTTCTCCTTGTGCAACATAGAGATACAGTCACTATAAAAAAGGGTGATCTCAAAAGGGAGCAGGTATTTAATACAGCCGCCTTAAAACTAGAAGAAGAAGGTGAAGATGAGCTTATTTTAAGTGCTGGCGAGATAGAAATCATGCGTACATCTCCACATAACTTAGTTCAAAGGCTCACGATGGAAGCGCTATTGCATAATATTTTAAGGAATCAATAATGAAACTTTCAGTACCACAAATAACATTGTTTATAGTCATGTTCGCTTTCGCGAAAGCGTACTCTCAAGAAGCCCCAACCGCACTACTCACTAAAGGAGAAGCAGTGCGCATTATGCTTGAGAACAACTTTGGTATTTTACTTGCCAATAACCAAGTAGCGGTTTCCGAAAATAATAAAGGGATCCTTAATACAGGATATTTACCTACAATAAGTGCCATAGCTGGTATAAATTATAATGTAGATAACCAAGAAGCTACTTTTCAAGACGGTACATCACGATCTGTAAATGGAGCAGAAACTACACGATATAATGCTTCTGTAAATCTAGATTATACACTTTTTGACGGCTTAGGAAGGTATTACAATTATAAAACACTTAAAGAGCAATATGGATTATCTAAGCTCCAGGCTAGAGAAACAATAGAGAATGTAATGGTACAATTATTTACCGTGTATTATCAAGTTGCTCGAGTTGATGAAAATCTTGGAGTATTAGAAAATGCCCTAGAGATATCTAAGGAACGTGTTTTGAGAGCCCAGTACCAGTTTGATTACGGGCAGGTAAATAAACTTGAAGTTCTCAATGCACAGGTAGACATTGTAACAGATAGTACAAATATTTTAAACGCGAGGCAGCAGCTACGCAATGCGCAGCGTGATCTTAATGTAGTGCTTGCTAGGGAGCTAGAAGACCTCAAAGTAGCAGATACTACCGTTGCTTTTATAAACCCAATACGGATTGAAGAGTACATTAACCAAGGCAGTGTAAACAATATTTCGATACTACAGTCTGAGCAAAATATTGTGATAAGTGATTATCAAATAAAACAGGCTAAATCTTTATTACTTCCTACTATAGGGATTACTGGAAGTTATGGCTGGAATGAAGGGAATTTTCCAGCAACTAATTTTCTAGCATCAAACACCTCCACAGGGTTTCAAACGGCAGCTAGTTTACGCTGGAATCTTTTTGATGGAGGAAGATCTATTGTGGGTATTAAAAATGCAAAAATTGCCCTAGATAGTCAAGAATATATTAAAGAACAGCTTAAACAACAGGTAGCACGCGATATCGCAAACGCTCAAGGAGATTATAAAAATGCGCTAGCCATTTATAATTTACAAGAGCAAAATGTACTTACAAGTCAGGCAAATTTTGATAGATCTGAGGAACGCTTTAAGCTAGGGCAAGTTACAAGTATCGAGTTTCGCCAGGCGCAATTAAATCTTCTCAATGCACAAACTACTAAGAACGCAGCAAAGTATACAGCAAAGCTAGCCGAAATACAGTTGCTGCAACTCACGGGGCAATTACTTAACGTAGATTTTTAATAGACGGGTATCGCTTTTGCGAAAGCGTTATTCACTTTAGACAGTTTATTATGTTTGAACATTTTTTTCAATGTCCTTATTGCTGGGAGGAAATTTCTATGCTTCTCGACCCTTCTATAAGTAGTGTTTATGTTGAGGATTGTGAGGTGTGCTGTAATCCTATAGAATTACAAGTAGGCTTTGATGATGGCGCGTTAACTTCATTTACTGCAATAGATATAGAGCAATAATGCTATTTTCTTACATCTTCTTTTCTCTTTTATGTTCCTAAAAGTGGTATATTTCTGTAAATAAATAGGTTATGATTATCGAACTTAATATTGCAGATGACACATTAGGTTTTGTTTACGAAAAAAAGCTGTCCCAAGACTGTGTTAATCAAGTAAAAGATGCAATAGAAAAAAAGCTAAAAACGCATAAAATGATTAATATCTATCTTGATGACGATGATGTAGACGAGATAAAGATAGCAGCATTTTTAGACCAAACTTTCTTTGATATTACTTATACAAAACGCATATATAGACTAGCTATTGTTTCAAATAAGCCTTGGGTGCGTAGGGTTACAAATTTAAAATCCTTACTAATGACTTCTAAAGTCAAAACTTTCACGGCAAATAATCGTGTAGATGCATTATGCTGGGTGATAAAAAAATAGGATTTAATCTTTTCCCGCGAGTGTAGTAATTAATCCTGATTTTAAATTAAGCCAGAGGTAATTGAAGAATGACTTAGTAGTATCTCTATCTGCATCGCCAGAGCCTTCTCTAAAATTTGCTGGTTTATCATCGCTATCTTCTTTAATAAACAAGTTTGCTACCTTGGATAATAACTTATTGATTCCTCTACCTTTAGACCGCATGACATTGACTTCAAGTTGGTTATATTTCATGCGCATGTCTATGGTTGATGTCTTATTATTTCCAGTGATTGTAAAGTACGTTTTGTAAATGTCTCCAGTGAGTTCAATGTTGAGATTAGGAGCGGTAAATTGATTTAGTTGCTCGCCTGGTAAAACTCCCATGTTACCTTTGAGAAGGAAGGTGTCTCTAGTGTCGTTTACATCAAAGGACCAGTCTATCGCAATAGGCGTACTATCCATAAATGTAGCGTCTATATGAATGTCTGTTTTGTCTCCTTCTGGATAGGTGTTTCCTAGCTTGTTTATTGCGGCATTAAATGAAGAGAATGTAATGCGTCCACCTTGATTTTCATTTTTTAATTTTTCTTGATAAATAATTTGTCCATTATTAACAGTAACTTTATTTATGAGCAGGTCTACAGGAGTATCTCTAAGCATTTTACTATATAGGGGTTTATAACTTTTATCATCTGTAACGAGTTTATCTCTAAAGACTTTTAACGTAGGTTCATTAATGTTAATGAGTTGTGCGCCAGCAAAAAACGTATCGTTTGTAAAGCCAAATTTTGGATCATCAATTGCGATTGTATTTATTTGTAAGTCAAAATGATCTCTCTCTTGTAAAACTATCTTTGAGAGATTAGATTTTGTATAGATTGTTTTGAGGGTTATGTTATTAAATACTCCATTGCGATCTGTGATATCAAAATTTGCAAGAGTGAGCCGTTCGTAATCACCTATTTTTAGAGATATACCAGAACCATTAGCATTATAATCAGTATAGTCTAGAGGTAGTTTTCTTGTGAGCGTCTTACTATCTACATAGATATCATCTATTGTTATAGTAACATCTGCTACGCTCACTGATGTTGAGTCTTTTGTTCCATCATAAATGAGTAGGGAGGCATTGTCTATACTTAACTCTTCAACAAGCACAGGTTTAAAAACTTTGGCAATAGGCTTTCTTACCGTGTCTGTTGATTTTTTGAATTTATGCTTGTTATAAGTAATTGCTGCGTCTTTAAGTTTTATAGTTTCTATTTTAATTTCTTTATGAACTAGATAGCTCCAGTAACTCACATCTTTAATTGTAAATGAACTTGCTTTAACAATGGTATGGGTTACGGTATCCATTTTATTATGAATATGAACTTCTGGATCAATAATAGTAATTGTTCCAGAGAGACTTTTAAGATTGATATCACTATAAGTGACCGTAATATGTTCTGGAAGACGATTTTTAAAAAAAAATGTTACTTTATTTTTTAGAGTACGATTTATAATACTTTGAGCGCTAAATAACGCTAGTATTAAGATAGTCAAGGAGATGAGAATCGTTCTTGTTTTTTTATTCATGGGATAAATATAGGGTGCAGTATTCAAGGAGAGAAAAATTTGTGAAATCTTGTTAAATATCCTCTTTGTGATTTGGTAATAAGGAAAAGTTTGTTGTATATTTGCACTCCAATTAACGCAGTACTGATGGCCTAATCAAGAAACGCGTTACTGGAACATATATCGCGGGATAGAGCAGTAGGCAGCTCGTCGGGCTCATAACCCGAAGGTCACTGGTTCGAGTCCAGTTCCCGCTACAAAGGCTAACGCCAACAAAATCAACGGATAGTGTTTCACTATCCGTTTTTTTTATGCCTTCACTTTTTTTACATTTACTCAAAGTACACGCTAACGTACACGATTTGACCATGAAACTTAATTATTCTGAGCCTAAATTTTATACTGGAGGAGTGGATATTTTTAATTGGTCAAAGCTCTCAAAGGAGCAGAAAGAAGTTGCTTTATCTAAAAATTGGTACGTATACTACTCCTATAGAAATCCTCAAACAGGAAAACTTGAAAGACAGACTAATCTAAAGGCAAGTGTGAACACCTATTCTGACAAGCCTAGGAGGTGGAAAATGCTAAATATTGTAAAATCAGCAATAGAGAATCTTCTCGAAGCAGGATATAATCCATTTGTAGATAACAAATCCGTAAAGGAATACCTTCAATCACAAGAGAAAGAAAAAATTGGTAAAACTATTAATGCTACAGTTACTAGTGTAATACAACAATCTAATCCTGTATTACAAGTTGATAATGCTATCCAGATGTCTATTAAAGACGCTTTTCAATTAGGTCTAGAGACTAAGCAGCGTATTCTTAATGAAAATTCATTTCCGAAATTTAAAAGTAGGATCAAAAGATTTGAAGTATGGTTAGGTGATAATAGCTATTCTGAAGAAAACTGCATCACAACTATACAGAAGAAGTCTGTAATACAGTATTTGAATAGTGTATTACAACTAACTAGCGCACGCAATCGAAACAATACAAGGACTGCTATTTCCTCATTATTTCAAGTTTTAGAGGATAATGATGTAGTACAAGAAAATTTTGTCAAAAAGATTAATGTACTTAAATCTGTGCCTGAGAGAAACAAGACGTACACTCCCAAACAGGTGAAAGATGTTTTTCATTATATGAAAGATAATGATCCCATCTTGTTACTCTTTGTTCAATTCATTTCTTACAATTTTTTAAGGCCTATTGAGGTATGTAGATTAAGAATAGGTGATTTAGACTTAAAAGATAAAAAACTTTATGTAAGGGCTAAGAATCAACCTGTCAAAACTAAAATTATCCCAGATATATTATTAGATAAGCTTTCTGGTCTGGAGAAACTTGATAGTAATGCTCTTTTATTTACGCCAGACGGAATAGGTGGTCTCTGGGAGACAAAGGAAGGCAATAGGAGAGACTACTTTACAAAACGTTTTAAAACAGTAAAAGATCACTTTTCTTTAGGTACAAACTACGGTTTGTATAGTTTTAGACACACATTTATAACTAAGCTTTATAAGGAACTAGCCATAAAGCTAACCCCAAATGAAGTAAAAAGTAAATTAATGCTAATCACGGGTCATTCTACTATGAAAGCACTAGAACAATATTTAAGAGATATTGATGCAGTGCTACCTCAGGATTACTCTAACATGTTGAAATAATGAAATTTAAAAATTTTGGGCTGATCAGTGATACAGAAGCCATTAAAACGGAGGAGTGCTACATTAAGTTTTTGAAAGAAAAAAAATTAATTCAAAATACTATTTCATTAGGAAATTTTTCTTTGGGTAATATGTCCATGGGTGGAAATTTATCTCTTAAGCCTGAATTGAATCAAAACAGTTATGGAAAAAAAATTGCGACTAGTTTAGGACTTGAATTAAGAGATTATCTTTTGGAAAATTATAAAGGATATGTGGGAGGTGATTTAGAACTGTTCAAGATGAAATTCAAGAGGGAATGTTTTGGTCGGAAACTCACATATAAGAAAAAAAAGGGATTAAGTTATTTTAATAAGTACTACGATAATTGGATTGATATAAGTAAAGAGTATAACTATAGTGATCTGCCAGGTACAGACCCAAGTGCACCTAGAATGAGCAATTTATTTATTGAGCGCATGTTTCTTAGCGAGGATTTAGTAAATGAGTCAGATATCATTCGTAAATATTTGTTTGGAGAGAGAGATTTTTTTAATGGGAATCTATTGAACAGCTCCAAGAGCTTAAAACAAATACTCAAGTTTGAAAATGAATATTTAATACTACAATACTTAAATGATTTATTCGGTTTTGAGAATCAGAAAAGTAATGATCGCAATCTTATCTTAGATAAGATCTATAAGGAGAATAGAACTAAAATAGATTCTTTAGATACCATTCTCTTTATAGACTATATTTTATCTATAGAAGATTATAGATCACAAGCGTATGGAATAGCGCTTTTTGATTTTTTAAAACATGAGGTGAAAACAATTTACTTGTCTATGAGAGAATTTTCAGATTTGATAGTAGAAAAGTTCCCTTCTAATTTTAACAAATTGAAACACCGAGATAAAGGTGATGCTCACGATGAAAAGAAAAATCTTTTCAGAAATGAGTGGGATAAATTCTTTGAAGATCACTAGAATTTTAAATTTTAACAAATTACCCCATGTTACCCCTTTTCTACCCTTAAATATACCCTAGTTCAACTCTTTGGCTTTCACAATCTTGCACCCAGTAAACACTACTGATCAGGTGTAGGGATCTATTATTCTTTTCTCGGTGTTTACTCTAACTATTTTTTAATTAGAACTAAACATTATGGACAAAAAGAAAGCAACAGTGATTTTCAGAGTTGATGCTGAATACAAAACTTATTTAGAGAAACTCGCAGCGCATTATGAAGTAACTGTCTCAGAATTTATAAGAGATTTTCTTGTAGATGCCCTAGAAGATTGTGAGCTACCTTTCTATTACGATCAGGGTGATGAATAGATCCATCATTGCTGATGATCTCCAGCGAAGGAAAGAAGATCTAGAAGATAAAAGAACTACAAACAATTGTTTAATTGTTAAGCCTGTAAATAAGTGGATTGATGATGCCAAATCTAGACCTATTCCAAACATGTTGTTCAGTGAATTATGGTATGAGAATGAGCTAGCCATATTATTTGCAGATACAAATCAGGGAAAGTCAATACTTGCAGTACAAATAGCTGATAGTCTTAGTAGAGGAATCCCTATTGATGGGTTCAAACTAGAGTGTAAACCTAAAAAAGTCTTATACCTAGATTTTGAACTTTCGGATAAACAATTTGAAAATAGATACTCTGTAGAATATTCTAGTCATTACACATTTGACAACTTATTTCATAGAGCAGAGCTAAATCCAGAATTACACCTCCCCAAAAAATATAAAACCATAGAGGATTATCTCTGTGGAACACTTGAGGCTACCATTATAGGTCACGGTGCGGATGTTATAATCATAGATAATCTAACGTATCTAAATTCAGATAGTGAGAAGGCTAAGTATGCACTTAACCTAATGAAGCTCCTGAAAAAAATAACTAAGTCTACCACTGTTTCAATTTTAGTGCTTGCACATACTCCTAAGAGGGATAATTCTGTACCTCTCACTAAAAATGACCTAGCAGGAAGTAAAATGCTTATGAATTTTTGTGACAGTTGTTTTGCTATAGGTGCGAGTACTTTAGAAGTGTCTCACAGGTATATCAAGCAAATAAAGCAACGTAATACAGAGCATATTTATCATGGTGACAATGTGATTCTATGCGAGATACGCAAAGAGCTCAATTTCTTAAAATTTAAATTTCTGGAGTATACCAATGAGCTTGAACATTTAAAGACTGCGACAACTGCTTCTATTGATACTAGGGATGCAAAGATGGTAGACTTGATACAGCAAGGGAGAAATAATGTTGAGATAGGAAAGGAATTAGGATTGAGTGAAGGAGCTATAAGGAAAAGAAGAAATAAGCTCAACTGCTAATCTATGAATGCTCAAGTGGTATATAATCTTGTTAAAACACTTCCTAAGGAAGAGTTCGACAAGTTGTACCACATGATGAAGAATGAATTTAATATTCAAACTAGTGCTCGAGAGTCTAAAAGAAGTAAAAAACACTTCCCAGATATTACTGTCAGGGAAATGGAGATTTATTTGATTGAAAATCATTTTAATAAGAAGTAAACTACACAAAATCTATTCGTACCAATCGTACCATTTTATTAGTACGATTGGTACGAGTATAAACTATCAGCTCATGAATTATAGATACGTATTAGATGGCTCTAGTAAGAAATATGTTTGCCCTAAGTGCTCGAAGAAAAGTTTAGTGAGATATCTCGATAAGCAGGACGGGGGCTATTTGACATCTACTCTAGGGCGCTGTGATAGAGAGAGTAAATGCGGCTATTTTAATAAACATTATGCTAATAGTGTTTTATCATACGATGTAATACATAAATCTGTACCTCAGGTGCCAACATATCATAACGATGATCTTCTCTTTAAATACTGCAATAATTATGCATCTAATAACTTGTTTAATTACCTATTGAAGCACTTTGATCTCGGTCAAGTACTTGCAGTTTTTAAAAGCTATCATATAGGTACGTGTTCATATTGGAAAGGAGCAACTATTTTCTTTCAAATGGATATGGAAAAACGTCTTAGAGGTGGGAAAGTAATGCAGTATACTGAGCATACTGGTAAACGAGTCAAGAAACCGTACAACCGCATAAGCTGGATGCACAAAGTATTACAGCTTGATAACTTTATATTACATCAATGTCTATTTGGATTACATAACATAATTGACTGTAATACATTCTCAACAGTTTGTATTACAGAGTCAGAAAAGACTGCAATCATTATGAGTTTATTGTTTCCTGAGTATACGTGGCTGGCAACTGGCAGTAAATCTAATTTTAAGGAAACGCTACTACAACCTCTAAAAGCGTATAATATTATTGCATACCCTGATAAGACAGAATTTAATGATTGGAATAACAAATGTAAAGACCTGAATAAGCAAGGGTATCATATAAGTTGTAGTGACCTATTAGAAAGTCAAGTTTTGAAAGAGGGAGGTGATCTCGTTGATTTGGTAATTTCTATGAAAGTTTTTTAGAGAAACTGAAATACCTAATACATCATTTCTATACGTTTATAGGTATTAATACGTACGACTTCAAATTAAATAGAATAGCTGATGATTACATAAAAACTCAACTCCTTAGTAATATAAAGAGAGATACTATAAGGGATAATGTTCTAAAGACCTTTATAGTTTACACACGAGCGACTATTCCTTTTAAATATCATGTATTTTACACGCTATTAAATATTAACTTAAAGAATACAGGAAATTAGATGTTACTTCATCAAAACATCTATATTTTTAAAGTTTCAATGCAATCTTACAATGCTCCAGAACAACGAGCAAAACACCATAAATAATAAATGTCAAACAACAACCAAAGAGCCGAATTACAATCCCAAATATGGAAAATAGCAAACGATGTACGTGGTTCTGTAGATGGGTGGGATTTTAAACACTTTGTATTAGGCACACTCTTTTACCGCTTTATAAGTGAGAATTTTACTAATTACATTGAAGCTGGTGACGATAGTGTTGATTATGCTAGCTTACCAGATAGTGTTATCACACCAGAGATTAAGGTAGATGCAATTAAAACTAAAGGCTACTTTATCTACCCTAGCCAGTTGTTTTCAAACGTTTCTAAAACAGCAAACGATAACGATAACCTAAACACAGATCTTGCTGCTATATTCACTGCCATAGAAAGCAGTGCAAATGGGTATCCATCAGAGCAAGACATTAAAGGCTTGTTTGCAGACTTTGACACTACAAGTAACCGACTAGGAAACACCGTAGAAAATAAAAACAACCGTCTAGCAGCTGTATTAAAAGGTGTAGCAGGTTTAAAATTAGAAGGCGAGTTTGAAGATAGTGAGATTGACCTCTTTGGTGATGCTTATGAATTTTTGATCTCTAACTATGCGGCAAACGCTGGTAAGTCTGGTGGTGAGTTTTTTACACCGCAAAGTGTTTCGAGACTTATTGCGCAACTAGCGATGCACAAGCAAGAAAAGGTGAATAAAATTTATGATCCAGCAGCAGGTTCTGGTTCCTTATTATTACAAGCCAAAAAACATTTTGACAGCCATATTATAGAAGAAGGTTTTTATGGGCAAGAATTGAATCATACAACGTATAACCTTGCACGTATGAATATGTTCTTGCATAATGTAAATTATGATAAGTTTCATATTACTTTAGGAGATACGCTCATTGACCCACAATTAGGTGATGATAAACCATTTGATGCCATTGTATCTAATCCACCGTATTCTGTAAAATGGAAAGGTAGTGACGACCCTACACTGATTAACGATGACCGTTTTGCACCTGCAGGAGTGTTAGCTCCTAAGTCTAAAGCAGATTATGCTTTTGTATTACATTCCTTAAGTTATCTGTCTAGTAAAGGTAGAGCAGCACTAGTTTGTTTTCCTGGTATCTTTTACCGTGGTGGAGCAGAACAAAAAATAAGAAAGTACCTCGTAGATAATAACTATGTAGAAACCATTATAGCACTAGCTCCTAACTTATTTTATGGAACTTCTATAGCAGTAACTCTATTAGTACTCTCTAAAAGTAAGACGGAAAATAAAACCCAATTTATAGATGCTACTGGTGAGGATTTCTTTAAAAAAGAAACCAATAATAACGTTCTACACAAAGATCACGTAGCACATATTATGCAGCTATTTGATACTAAAGAAGAAGAAGCTCACATAGCCACAACCATTGACAATTCTAAAATAGCCGAGAACGATTATAACCTATCTGTAAGCAGCTATGTAGAAGCAAAGGATACTCGTGAGAAGATTGATATCACGGTACTTAATAAAGAAGTAGCCACTACCGTAAAGAAGATAGACCAACTCCGTACTGATATTGATGCTATTGTTAAAGAGATTGACCTGCCTGCCGGCAGGCAGGAGGATGAGTTGTTTTATACTTATGTTTTACTTTGTAATGATGGCACTTATTATAAGGGATTCACTGATAACCTTGAGAAGCGATACCAGCAACATTTGAACGGTAAGGGAGCTGAACATACTAAAAAGCACACACCCATTAGAATCGCTTATTACGAAACTTTTAATACCAAAAAAGAGGCGATTGAAAGAGAGAAATACTTTAAATCTGGCGCTGGAAGAGAATGGCTGAAATTGCACATACCAACATTAGATATCAAAAAATAATATTCAATGAGTCTAGAAAAAAAAGAAATCATCATTTATAAAGGGGACGATGGTCATCCAGATCTTTCTGTTTTTTTAGAAAATGAAGATGTATGGTTAACACAAAAACAATTAGGGGCGCTATATCAGGCAGCTAAGTCCACGGTTAGTGAGCACATAAAGAACATCTACGAAGAAGAAGAATTAATTCAAAGTGCAACTGTTCGGAAAATCCGAACAGTTCAATTAGAAGGTAGCAGAGAAGTATCTAGAACGATAGATCACTATAATCTAGATATGATTATTGCTTTAGGTTATAGAATAAATTCTAAAACTGCGACACGCTTTAGACAGTGGGCAACACAGCGCCTTAAAGAATACATAGTAAAAGGCTTTACTATGGATGATGAGCGCCTTAAAAATCTGGGTGGCGGTAATTACTGGAAAGAACTATTAGACCGCATACGTGATATACGTTCTAGTGAGAAGGTGATGTACAGGCAGGTGCTAGATCTTTATGCTACGGCTACAGACTATGACGCAAAAAGTGATTACAGCACCACCTTTTTTAAAATTGTACAAAATAAACTGCACTATGCTGCGCATGGCAATACCGCAAGTGAGGTGGTTTTTTTAAGAGTAGATAGTAACAAACCCTTTGCAGGACTCACTAGTTTTAAAGGAGAGCAACCTACACAGGCTGAGGCGATGATTGCCAAAAATTACCTAGAAGAAAAAGAACTTAAAGTATTAAATAATCTGGTAGCTGCCTACTTTGATCTTGCAGAACTAAATGCCATTGAAGAACGAGAAATGCGCATGGAAAATTATGTAACAGAGCTGGATAATATCCTTAAAAGTACAGGACGTAAAGTACTAGAAAATGCTGGCACACGATCTAGCAAGCAAGCAAAGGAAAAAGCCGCTAAGGAATACAAGTCTTACAAAGCTAAAACCCTAAGCACTGCCGAGAAAGATTACCTTAAAACCATCGCTGCCCTAGAAAAAACAGCCAAAAAACAAAGCCGTAAAAAATGAGTGAATTAGATAGATTGTTGGATGGTGTTGAGGTGGAATGGAAAAAACTTGGAGATACTCTTGTCCGTACAAAAGGAACAAAAATAACTGCTGGCAAAATGAAGAAAATGCACAAGGATGGTGCACCATTAAAAATCTTTGCTGGAGGAAAAACTACTGCATTTGTTGATTTTGATGATATTCCTTCTAAAGATATAAACAGAAAGCCATCAATTATTGTAAAATCGCGTGGAGTTATAGAGTTTGCTTATTATGATAAACCTTTTTCTCATAAAAATGAAATGTGGTCTTATCATTCAAGTGATGATAATATTAGCATCAAATTTGTTTATCATTTTTTAAAAATTCAGGAACCATATTTTCAAAATATTGCAGGTAGAATGCAAATGCCACAAATTTCTACACCTGATACGGAGAAATTTAAAATCCCAATCCCATGCCCAGATAACCCAGAGAAATCTCTGGCTATTCAAAAAGAAATAGTGCGCATACTAGATACCTTTACAGAACTTACAACAGAACTTACAACAGAACTTACTGCACGTAAAAAACAATATAGTTATTATAGAGAGCAATTATTACGCTTCCGCGAAAGCGAGGTAAAACACTTACCTATGGGTGATAAAAGTGTTGGTGAGTTTATAAGAGGTGGTGGATTACAGAAAAAAGACTTTACTAATACTGGTGTTGGCTGTATACATTATGGTCAGATTTATACGCATTACGGTACATATGCAAACAAAACTAAATCATTTGTTTCAGAAGAATTTGCGAAGAAAGCACGTATAGCAAAATATGGAGATTTAGTAATAGCTACTACAAGTGAAACCGATGATGATTTATGCAAAGCAGTAGCTTGGTTAGGTGATAAAGATATTGCCGTTAGTAGTGATGCGTGTTTTTACAGACATAATTTAAATCCTAAATATGTTGCGTATTTTTTTCAAACAGAGCAATTTCATAAACAAAAGAGAAAGTTTATAACTGGCGCCAAAGTAAGACGAGTAAATGCGAGTAATTTGGAGAAAATGATAATCCCAATCCCACCACTAGAAGAACAAGAACGCATCGTAAACATCTTAGATAAATTTGATGTGCTTACCACTTCCATCAGTGAAGGGTTACCTAAAGAAATTGAGTTACGTAACAAACAATACGAGTACTATAGGAGTAAGTTGTTAGATTTTAGTCGTTAGTGGTTAGAAAACCCTAATCACAAATCCTATACACTAAAAACTAAAAAATGATAAAAGATTTTAAAGATTTAATTGTTTGGCAGAGAGCAATGGAGCTTGTAACCGAAGTATATAGGCTGGTAAAAAAACTCCCCAATGAGGAACGTTTTGCGTTAAGCGACCAAATAAGGAGATCGGCTATTTCTATTCCAAGTAATATAGCCGAAGGTCAAGGACGAAATTCAACAAAGGAATTTATACATTTTCTTTCTATTGCAAAAGGTTCAAAAGCAGAATTAGAAACGCAACTTTTACTTGGTGTTAAAATCAATTATCTAACTAATTTGGAAATAGAAACGTCTATGAAGCTAATTCAAGAAGTAGGAAAAATGCTTAACGCTCTCCAAAAATCACTAAAATCTAAGCTCTAAAAACCAACCACTAACCACTAAAAACTATGAATTACAAAACCATAGCCGAGAGTAACAATTTTATTGTACTGGATAAATACACCAAGTTTGCTCAGGTAAATGAAGCGCCTTCGGGATACCAGTCAGAGGCAGATCAAGAAAAAGAACTCATTCAAGATCTAGTAAATCAAGGCTATGAGTATGTGCCGCATCTTAGGACACAAAGTACCATGCTGGCAAATGTGCGTGTACAACTGCAACAGCTCAATGACATGCAGTTTACAGATAAGGAATGGGAGCGCTTTGTTATTGAGTATCTAGATAAGCCAAGTGATAATCTAGTAGATAAAACAAGAAAGCTGCATGATAACTATATTCATGATTTTGTTTTTGATGATGGGCATATTCAAAACATCTATCTGGTAGATAAAAAGAATGTAGTACGTAATAAAGTACAGGTCATCTCTCAATTTGAGCAAACAGGCACTAATACAAATCGTTATGATGTAACCATTTTAGTAAATGGATTACCATTGGTACAAATAGAGCTTAAAAAGCGTGGCGTTGCGATACGTGAGGCGTTTAATCAAGTGCACCGTTATACTAAAGAAAGTTTTAATACAGAAAATTCCTTATTCAAATATTTGCAAATCTTTGTGATCTCTAACGGTACAGACAGCCGTTATTTTGCAAATACGGTAGAGCGCAGTAAAAACAGCTTTGACTTTACCATGAATTGGGCAAAGGCAGATAATGCGTCTATTAATGACATAAAAGACTTCACCACGACCTTTTTTGATAAGCGTACGTTGTTAAATGTTTTACTTACCTATTCGGTTTTTGATGTGAGTAACATACTATTAGTCATGCGACCGTATCAAATTGCAGCTACAGAGCGTATCTTATGGAAGATAGAAAGCTCTTATCACGCAAAGAACTGGGCAAGTACAGAAAGCGGTGGTTTTATATGGCACACCACAGGATCTGGTAAAACACTCACCAGTTTTAAGGCAGCAAAACTAGCCACTAAACTTGATTTTATAGATAAGGTGTTTTTTGTGGTAGATCGTAAAGATCTTGATTTTCAAACCATGAAAGAGTATCAACGCTTCTCTCCAGATAGCGTCAACGGTTCAGACAGTACGGCAGGTTTAAAAAGAAACATTGATAAAACCGATAATAAGATCATTGTTACCACCATTCAAAAGTTGAATAACTTAATGAAAGGTGAGAATGATTTGGCTATCTATAACAAACAAGTCGTTTTCATCTTTGATGAAGCGCACCGCTCTCAGTTTGGTGAAGCACAAAAGAATTTAAAAAAGAAGTTTAAAAAGTACTATCAGTTTGGATTTACAGGAACGCCTATTTTTCCTGAAAATGCATTAGGATCTGAAACTACCCAAAGTGTATTTGGAACAGAATTACATTCTTACGTTATTACAGATGCTATTAGAGATGATAAAGTGCTCAAATTTAAGGTGGACTACAACGACGTGCGTCCGAAGTTTAAAGGAATTGAAACCGAGCAAGATTTAAAAAAACTATCTGGAGCCGAGAATAAAAAAGCTTTACTGCACCCAGTACGTATTAAAGAAATATCAGAATACATTCTAAAACATTTTAGACAGAAAACACATCGCACAAAAGGCACAAACAATGGTTTTAACGCCATGTTTGCTGTAAGTAGTGTAGATGCAGCAAAATTGTATTATGAGGAGTTGAGCAAGCTTCAAAAGGACAGTGAGAAGCCTTTGAGGATAGCGACTATCTTTTCTTTTGCAGCAAATGAAGAGCAAGGTGCAATAGGTGAAATACAAGAGGAAACCTTTGAGCCTACCGCAATGGAC
>ENA-ORXC01000266-ORXC01000266.1-marine-metagenome-genome-assembly--contig:-NODE-266-length-41879-cov-7.290034_pt1 | contig 41879 bp, 40 predicted proteins | sample MGYA00237865_ERZ511478 | MGnify/ENA metagenome assembly ERZ511478
TAAAGATGAAATATTCCAAGTTTACTTGAATAAAATTTACTACTCTGATGGTGTAACTGGTGTTAAAGCTGCTGCTAAGTATTACTTTAATAAAGACCTTAAAGATTTAAACTTAGCTGAAGAAGCTTACCTAGCCGGCTTACCTCAAGTACCAAATAATTACAATATTTACGATCATCCTAAACAAGCTGAAGATCGTAAAGACACTGTATTATACTTAATGCATTATCATCATAGAATAAGCGATAAAGAATATGAGAAAGCTAAGAAAATCGATGTTAAAGCTAACTTAGTTCAAAGAAGTGATAAAGAACGTCAAAATACTACAGAAGATAAAAACCCAGAGTTAGCATCTTATGTGAACTTTGTTAAATCAGAATTAATGAATAACAAACACTTCAAGAAAGAAAACTTAGGTAACGTTCTTCAAAGTGGTATTAAGATCTATACTACTATGGATAAAGATGTTCAACAAACGCTTCAAGATAAGATTAATAATGGTAGCTTCTACAAAAATGATGACCAACAAGTTGGTGCTACTATCTTAGATAGTAAAACTGGTGGTTTAGTAGCCATTTCTGGTGGACGTAATTATAAAGACGTCGTTGACAGAAACCAAGCTACAGATCCACATCCTACTGGTTCATCATTAAAACCATTCTTAGCTTATGGTCCAGCTATTGAAAACATGAATTGGGAAACTAATCATGCTATTCAAGACGAATCTTCATATCAAGTAGACGGTTCAACATTCCGAAACTATGATACGAAGAGTCACGGAACTGTTTCTGCATATGATGCATTAAGACAAAGTTTCAACATCCCTGCCCTTAAAACTTGGCAACAAACTAAGTCTAGCGCAGGTAACGATGCACCTAAGAAATTCGCATCTAAAGTTGGTTTAGATTACGATGGTAAAATTGGACCATCTGAAGTTCTTGGTGGTTCTTCATCAGAATTCTCACCAACTCAATTAGCTTCTGCATTTGCTTCATTAGCAAATGGTGGTACTTATAACAATGCTCATTCAATTCAAAAAGTTGTTACTCACGATGGTGACACTATTGAATATGATCATACTAGCCATAAAGCAATGAAAGATTCTACAGCTTATATGTTAGCTGAAATGCTTAAAGGTACATTTAAAGCCTATGGTTCAGCTTATGGTCACGGCGTATCTGGTGTTAATATGGGTGCTAAAACAGGTACTGGTACTTACGGTGCTGAAGTTTATAGTCAATATAACTTACCTGATAATGCAGCCAAAGATGTTTGGATCAACGGATTCTCACCTCAATACACTATGTCAGTGTGGATGGGCTTCAACAAAGTTAAAGAATACGGAACTAACTCTTTCGTAGGACATTCTGAACAAGAATATCCACAATATCTATTTGAAGAAGTCATGTCAGACATTTCTTCAAGAGATGGTAAAGACTTTAAAAAACCAAGCTCAGTTGAAGGTAGTGACCCTGATTCATTATCAGTAAAAGGACATTCAGATAGTAATACAACTAATAAGAGCACACATGGTGATAGTGATTCATCAACATCTTCTAATAGCGGTAACAGCAATGGAAGTAATGGATCATCATCAAATGGTTCATCAAGCTCTAACAGCTCAAATAGTTCAAATAGCAGTTCCCAACAAAGCGGAAATGCCCTAACTAGTCTATTCAGCTTTAATTCAATATTTAATAATAAAGCTTCATAATATAGACTAAACGCCCAAATCCTATTTTAGGATTTGGGCGTTTTTTTGTTTTTATATAAATTAAAAAGTACCTACTAGATTTAACCAGTGGGTACTTCAACTTTGTTTTAAGTATGAAATGATTAGTGAATCACAATACATTTATTGGTTTCTTTTTTTACGAATTTGGTACGAAGCATTCATTTTTATTAATTCGGATTTTAATGTTTTCATTTGTCTATAACCCATAAAATGATATTTTCTTGCTATCATATATTGATAGCGCTCACCAAAATTCATAGGAACAACTGGATAGTCATTAAGCTCATTTAGATTTAACTCATTGATTTCATTAATTTGTTTAAAATAACTTATAATCATATCGAAATAAGCATCTATAACTGGTTTTGCTTCTGCTGATTTTAATTGTTTTTGGCTTGCGAATTGATCGAGTTGTTGTTCGAACTCTTCAAAGTCTTGTTTAGTTATCAAATGTTTCACGCTTCTTTCAAACTTGCTTTGTATCTTTTCTGACCTTCTCTACAATCTTTGAACAATGGACAAATATCACATTTTGGCTTACGAGCGAGACAATGATATCGACCAAAGAAAATAAGTTGATGATGGCTTTTATTCCAACGGTCTTTTGGTATGACAGAACAAAGTCTATCTTCAACTTGTCTTACATTATCTTTCCAGCGATTAATACCTAAACGTTTAGAAACACGTTCTACATGTGTGTCTACAGCGAGTGAAGGTTCGTTAAAAGCGACACTCATTACGACATTTGCAGTTTTACGTCCAACACCAGCTAAACTTTCTAGTTCTTGATGTGTTTGTGGAATCTTTCCATCAAATTGATCAAGTAAAGATTGGCAAAGTTTTTTGATATTTTTAGCTTTATTTCTATATAATCCAATAGAACGAATATCCTGTTGTAATTCTTCATCACTTACATTTAAATAATCTTCTGGTGTTTTATATTTGGCAAATAATGAACGAGTAACTTTATTAACTAATATATCGGTGCATTGCGCTGATAAAAGTACTGCAATTGTTAATTCGAATGCGTTATCATGTTTTAGTTCACATTCTGCATCTGGAAACATATCGGCAATTACATCAATCATTTCAAGTGCTTTTTTCTTACTAATCATCTGATTTCTCTCCATTTAACCAATCAAATTTTGGTACTTTCTTAACAGTGTGTTTCATTTTTGGTTTATTAAATTGCTTTCTAATTTCTTTTGAATCACCAATGGTTTTGACATTATTTTTCTTCCAATTTAACAATATTCTATCCATATATTTAAAACTTAATTTATTTTGGCTATTTGCTTCATCAAGAGCAGCTTGAATAATTGATATATCATGTTTATCAACATCAATCCATTGGTTCAACGTTTCAATTTCATAAGGTGACAATGGTCTAGCAAATGTTTGTTCTATCATTTGGAATAATGTTTTAAACTTTTCTTTATCACTTTGTTCATTGGTATCAATTGTTTGCTTTTTAAGCAATTGACTTAGTTTTTCATAAAAAGGATCTAAATTCATATATTCTGTGAAGCGACCTTCTTCATCTTTATTAACGTTTAATTCTAATAATTCTCGTTGAATTAAATTTTGAATGACTGCAGTAACTTCACGTGGTTGCATCGTAGATCCCTGTTGAAGTGATTCAATGGATGGTTGTTTATTTGATGTTTCTGATGCATAAATTAGTTTGATTAAAATGATTAAATCTTGTTCATCTATACCTAGTTCACTGTAATGATCTAACAATTCACGACGAATCACAACAGGTCGAGTTTTTAATTGAAACTTGTCCATTGTACCCCTCCTATCATTAAAATTTAGACCTTCATTATATTTGATTAAATAGAAGGATTTTTATGGATTCCCTTAATAAAATGTAATGTTTTATTATAAGTTAGTATAAGATAAAAATGAACGCCCAGTCTATTTATACGACTGGACGACATGTAATATAATAACTTAAATTTAAATGAATGATGCTTATGGGTATAAACGATTTAATAAACGTGGGAATGGTGCAGTTTCACGTACATGTTCTACGCCTGAAATCCAAGCAACCGTACGTTCTAATCCTAAACCGAAGCCACTGTGAGGTACACTACCATAGCGACGTAAATCTAAGTAATAGCTATAAGCTTCTGAATCTAATTCATGTTCATTAATACGTTGTTCAAGTAACTCTAAATCATTGATACGTTCTGATCCACCGATAATTTCACCATAACCTTCTGGAGCAATTAAATCAGCACACAATACTGTGTCTTCATTTTCAGGGTTAGGTTCCATATAGAATGGTTTAATTTTTGTAGGATAATTAGTGATAAATACTGGTAAATCATAATGATTAGCGATAGCAGTTTCGTGTGGTGCACCGAAATCTTCGCCCCATTCAATATCATCAAATCCTTCTTCTTTTAAGAATTTAACTGCATCGTCATAAGAAATTCTAGGGAATGGCGTAGCAACCTTTTCAAGTTTTGATGTGTCTCTATCTAATGTTTTTAATTCTAATTTACAGTTTTTAAGTACTGATTGTACGACGTGTGCAACAAATTGTTCTTGAATTTCTAAACTTCTTGCATGTTCAGTAAATGCCATTTCTGCTTCAATCATCCAAAACTCAATTAAATGACGTCTTGTTTTTGATTTTTCTGCACGGAAAGTTGGTCCGAAAGAAAATACATATCCGTGAGCCATAGCTGCAGCTTCTAGGTATAGTTGCCCACTTTGTGATAAGAATGCATCTTCATCAAAGTATTTAGTATGGAATAATTCACTTGTGCCTTCTGGAGCACTTGCAGTTAAAATTGGTGAATCAATTTTTGTATAACCATTGTCATTAAAGAATTCATAAGTTGCTCTAATAATTTCATTTCTAATTTTCATAACAGCATGTTGTTTCTTAGAACGTAACCATAAATGACGGTGATCCATAAGGAATTCAGTACCGTGATTTTTTGGTGTAATTGGGTAATCATGAGCCTCATGGATAACCTCGATAGATTTAACTTGCATTTCGTAGCCTAAATCTGAGCGGTTATCTTCAGTGATTGTACCAGTTACATATAAAGAAGACTCTTGTGTAATTTCTTTAGATAAATTAAAAACATCTTCGTCTACTTCTGATTTCACTACTACACCTTGCATAAATCCAGTGCCATCACGTAATTGTAAGAACGCAATTTTACCACTAGAACGTTTGTTAGTTAACCAAACGCCAATTGTCACTTCTTGGTTAAGATGTTGTTTTGCTTGTTTAATCGTTGTATTCATAACCAGTCTCCTATTATTTTATCTTTTTTCAATACTTATTTATTTTAACAAAATATATTACCAACTTCTACAAGTTGAATTAAAAGTATCTGTATACCATCACACAACTTTTATTTATCCACTGATTTTTGGATTTGTGATAATAATTTACTAAATTGATTAATGTCACCTTTTTTCTGGCGGTAATGTTCTAATGTTTGTTCAAAGAAACTTTTGTAATTACTATTGATGAGACGATCATCGAATGACACAATTAATCCTTTATCATTTTCATGTCGTATTAAGCGCCCTAAACCTTGTCTGAAACGTGTCACAGCATCAGGTAATACATAATCTTTAAAAGTTGATGTAAATTCAGAATTCATTAACCAATATTTAGCATTGTTTTTATTCATAAACGGTAATTTCGCAATCATGACGCATTTAATACCATTAGCTTGAAAATCAAAACCTTCAAAGAATGTTGAAGTACCTAAAAGAATAGACTTATCAAAGTGGTTAAACTGTTGAACAATTTTATAATTTTGATTTTGTTGTTGCGTTAATATGACATAATCCTCAAATTCAGGCAGTTCATTAAGCATATCTTGAACCATATGCATCATTTTATAACTTGTAAAAAGGATTAAACATTTAGATTCTGTTGTCGTTGTATATTCAATAACATAATTAACAATTGATGCTACATAATCGTCGATATTCTTATAATTGTATGGTGCGACATCCGACGGAATAAATACATTAGTGTTTTTAGTATTTTGTACTGCTGATGCCACTTCGTACGTATTAAATTTAACATCTTTGTTAAACCAATTTTTAAAGGAGTCAAACGACTGATTAAACGTTAATGTTCCTGAAATAAATGTTAAGGATTTGAATTTATCTAAGACTTGTTGTGTCAAAATATCTTTAACAGCATAATCTTTTACAAGTAAACGAATCGTTGATTTTTGACTTAAATTTTTAATAGAAATAAAGCTTGTATGATTATCTTTCAAACTTTGTTCTGTTTGTCTAAAACGCTCTTTTAGGTATAATAATTGCTTTCTCATAGTCTTTATAGTTTTGTGACTCATGCCATTAAACACTTCTAATGTTTTGTTTAATTTGTGTATTAAACGATGTAAATCTTTGATAATCTGATCATTGTCAAATTCGTAAACATAATGATATTTGTGTATATCATCGTCATATACGTCTGCGTTTTGTACAATATCGTAAATATTATTGAACAACTGTTCATTAAGTTCATGTATATCGTTAATATTTGATTTCAGACCAAACACATCTATTGGAGCTATATCTAATTTCTCTAAAATACGTTGTTGTTCTAAATGATCTATGGCTTTTAATAATTTTTCATTTTCATTTTTACCGATAAGCCCTAACTGATATTTAATATCTGCATAGTTTAATTCATTTGTAACTTGATTAAGTGCATAATCAGGTAAGCGATGTGCTTCATCAATAATACAATCGTCAAATAGCTGATAAATTGAATTTTCAGCATCAGAATGAATTAAATGAGCGTGGTTCGTAACGCCAATTTGGATATTTTGAGCATTGCGTTTGAGGTAATTATAGTAATGAATATCATGACGAACTGGAACATAAGTTTCAATCTTCTGATCGAAATACATTTTTTGTCCGCCTTTTAAGTTCAATTCTTGAATATCACCTGTATCCGTTTCTGTAATCCAAATCAATAATTGCATTTTAAGTATACTAACTTCGTAATTGTTAGTTTCTTCTTTTAAAATTTGGCTTATAAGTCCAAGTGAAATATAGTCATTTTTACTTTTAATAAGTGTTGCGTTGACTTTGAAATTGAGTGCGTTATTTAAAGCCGGTATATCTTTTTCTAATAATTGACTTTGTAATAACTTTGTATTTGTTGAAATCATAACATGTCGACCAGTTTCGATATTATATATTAACGCAGCTAAAAGGTATGCTAGAGACTTGCCACTTCCAAGTGGTGCTTCTATCATGGCTTTTTCACCATGCATAAGTTGTTCTAAAATAATTTCTGATAAATAAAGTTGTTGTGGTCGATATGTTAGATCTAATTGTTTAGTTGCTTTTTTATATAGCGTCTTTAATGTGCCATTAAATTCAGTCACAGGTCCTTTTAAATCTACTTGCTTTTTATAAATAATTTGCTCAAATTGACCAAATTGTTGATCTAATGTTGCGGATTTATGTTGTCTTACCATTTCGAATAAAATGTGATATAAATCATATTTTAAGTCTTTACTTAAATAATATAATTGTTTCAATGTATCAAGCGGTAATTGTTCAAACTTTTCAAAGGCTTTAATCATTAAGTGAGCTGTGGTTGTAGCATCTTCATCCGCTCTATGTGCGTTTGTTAGAGGAATATTATGTGCTTCGGCTAGTTCACTTAATTGATAGCTTTTATCTGTTGGGAAGGCAACTTTAAATAATTCTAACGTATCCATAACACGTTTAGGTCGGTATTTGATATTGCAATTTTTAAATGCTTTTTTAATGAAGTTTAAATCAAACGCGACATTATGAGCAACGAATACACAGTCTTTAAGTTGTTGATAAATATCATGAGCAATTTCTTTGAAATACGGTGCTTGTTCAAGCATTGTCTCTTCAATTGAAGTAAGTGCTTGAATAAACGGAGGTATTTCTAAATCAGTTCGAATCATTGAATGATATGTGCCTATTATTTTGTTTTGTCGAACGAAAGTAATGCCGATTTGAATAATATCATCGTAATCAAGTTGATTACCTGTAGTTTCTAAATCAACAACTGCATATGTTGCTATTCCCATAGCTATCTCTCCTAGTTTACATTGTTATAATTCTATATCTGCACTAATTAACCTTCTAAGTTGTCCTTGATTGTCCTTAACCATTAAGAAACCATCATGATCAATATCAATGGCTTCACCGATAAATTGTTCATTATTTTCTGTGAAACGTAATGGTCTTTGCCACATGTTTGTAGCTGCAATATATTCCTCACGAATCTCTTCAAATGGTACTTTTAAGAATTGATTATATCGCTTTTCAATTTCTTTAATTAATATATCTAAAAATTCATAACGATTAAAATCGTATTCTGAATGTATACGCATACTTGTTGCTCTATGCCTTATCTCTTCATCAAAATCAGTTTCTTGATGATTCATATTAATACCGATACCACAAATAATTGCTTCAATCGCATCGTAATTGGCAACCATTTCTGTTAGGAAACCACACACTTTTTTGCCATCTATGTATATATCATTAGGCCATTTAATCGTAACATCATCAGTTGAAAATTGTTGAATCGCATCTTTAATTCCTAATGCCATAAATAAATTGAATTTCGGAATCATTGCGTACGGTACATCAGGACGAAGTACTAGTGACATCCAAAGACCTTTGCCTTTACTAGAAGCCCAATTTCGATTAAAGCGACCTCGCCCTTTTGTTTGTTCATCACTCAATATTAAAAAGGTATCATGATTACCTACTAGTGCTTGTTTCGCTTTTAATTGTGTTGAATCTACTGTACTCATCACTTCTATTTGATCAAATAAATCACGTTGCTCGATAATCGGATTAACAATACCACTATACCAATGATCTGGGAGTGTTTTTAGTAAATGCCCTTTATGATTAATAGATTCAATATCACAACCGTCTAGTTTTAATTGATCAATGACTTTTTTAACAGCTGCTCTTGAAATATTAAGTTGATCTGCTATGTATTGACCTGAAATATATTCAGGTTGATGTTCATATAGCATTCTTACAACATCTTGACTATATTTTGACATGACTATCCACCCATTTCATTATTTCATTATACGTATTGCTTACTTTATTAGTTACGACGGCAATTTCTACTTTTCTTAAGACATCTTTGACCCAAGGACCACCTTGTTGATTTAAATGTTGCATCAAATCATTCCCGTTTATAGCTAGTTGTTGTCGTTGATTAATAGGTAATTGTTGATATGAATCTTTAATTGTCTGTTGATTTATAATCAGTGGACTTGCAGTTTTAATGTGATTTTTAGAAAGAGTTGGCGTATGCTCAATAATAGTTAAAATATCATTAATATCATAATCATACACCATCATTGTTAAATCTGATTTTGAATTGACTTCCGGTAATTGATTGATGATTGAAACCAGATGCTTAATATGTGATTGTTCTTTATTACTTATTTTAAGTTTTGATAATGGTTCTTCATTATTCATTTTCGCATTAAGTATAGCAATCCATACATCAAACTGCATAGGTTCATCAATTATTAAACGTTGCATGTCTAATTTTTCAAAATATGGAATATATTTAAAAGCATCTAATTGAATTAAATGATGATAGCTAGTAGCAACATTTTGACCACTGATTAATTTCTTGAGTTCAACGATAATACGTTCAATGGATAAATATTTGATATCTTCAATTTGATTTACCATAGCTTGGAACGTGTTATCTTCTATTGAAAAGTTAAGCTGAGATTGAAAACGTAAACCTCTTAATATACGAAGTGCATCTTCGGCAAATCTTTCAGAAGGATTACCCACTGTTCTTATAATGGCTTGATGAATATCACTTTCACCATTAAAATAGTCAAATGTCTTATACTCAGTGTCCATTGCAATTGCATTTATTGTAAAATCACGTCTTTGAACATCTTCGTATAAATCTCTTACGAAATGAACATCACTTGGGCGACGGTGATCAATATATTCCTCTTCAGCACGAAATGTTGTTACTTCATAATTTTCATGATTGAATACTACATTAATCGTACCATGTTCTTTTCCTACTGGGATAGTATGGCTGAAAATGGATTCAATCTCATCTGGTGTTGCACTTGTAGTAATATCTATATCGTGAATTTCTCTATGCATGAGATAATCTCTTACAGAGCCACCTACAAAATAAGCTTGAAATCCTTGTTGTTGTATTTGAGTTAATATGGGTTTGGCTTTTTCAAATAGTTCATTACTCATGCAAGTTCTCACCTTTATTTAACATTTGACGGTAATAATGTTCATATTGATCTGTAATCAATTCTGAGCCAAATCGTTGTTCTATATCTAATAACATTTGTGATTGTAATTGTTGATAAAGCTCATTGTCTTGTAATAGTTTAAGTGCATAGTCAGCCGCTTGGTCGCTGTCACCTACATCGACAATATATCCAGTTTCACCGTGTTTAATGACTTCTTTAATTCCCCCTGCATTTGAACCAATAGGAACGACACCTGTTTTCATAGCTTCTAAAAGCGTTAATCCAAAGCTTTCTTTTTCACTTAATAATAAAACTAAGTCTGATAATTGATAGAATGCACTAACGTTATCTTGCTTGCCTAAAAAGAGAACATTCTCTTCTACACCAAGATCTCGTGTTTTTTGACGCATATCAATGAGTTCTGGGCCATCACCTAGTAAAATTAATTTACTTGGGATTTGTTGATGAACTTTAGCAAATGTTTCAATGACTGTATCAATTCGTTTTACTGATCTAAAGTTAGAAACATGAATCAATACCTTTTCATGTGGTTCAATACCGTAATCAGATTTGAAGCTTTCATCATGACGAGTTGGAAACTCATTTTCTCTGACGAAGTTATATATAGGTATAATTTCTTTTTCAGTATGAATAATTTCTTTAGTTTGTTCTGCTAATGAATGACTGACACTTGTAACGATATCGCTCTCTTCAATACCGAATTTAATAGCACCTTTAAGTGAATGGTCATAGCCAAGAACTGTTATATCAGTACCATGAAGTGTCGTCATAATTTTAATATCTTTACCTGACATTTGTTTTGCTATAATACCACAAATCGCATGTGGCACAGCATAATGCATATGTAAAATATCTAAGTCATACTCTTTTATCACTTCTGAAATTTTAGTACTTAACGTAATATCATATGGTGGATATTGGAAAACGGCATATTGGTTTACTTCAACTTGATGGAAAATGATATTAGGTAATGGTTTGCGGATTCTAAATGGTATGTTTGATGTAATAAAATGAACTTCATGACCTCGCTCAGCCATTTTAATACCTAATTCTGTGGCAATGATACCTGAGCCACCCATGGACGGGTAACACGTTATTCCTATCTTCATTTATGTCCCATCCTTTCTATTATCAATTTATAAAATAGTTACTTTCTCTCGAATCGATTATAATCACGTGTATTGAATTTTTGCATAGTTTCATCAAAACTTTCAGTCATATCGATTCCTAATGAATTGGCAATACATAGTAATACAAATAAGTTATCGCCTAACTCTGCTTTAATCGTATTATCTTCTTCAGTATCTTTCTTTTTCTTCTCACCGTAATGATGATTAATTTCTCGAGAAAGTTCTCCAACTTCTTCTGTTAGTCTAGCGAGATTAGCTAAGGGAGAAAAATAACCTGCTTTAAATTGACTAATATAATCATCTACTTCTTTTTGCATTTGAGTCATTGATTTCAATTAAATTCTCTCCTTTGAATGCATTTCTAATATAGTATATATCAAAATAAAGTGATATGCATTCTTAGTGCAATTTAAGGTTGGTAATTTATTTTTATTGCTTATTGGGATGGTGATTAATGATGATTAATATGAAAAAGCATAAAAAAAACTGGTTAATAATGTCTGTATGACAATATCAACCAGTGGATGTGTCTAAATTTAAATCATATAGTTATTAATCACTTGATCTAGCGATTAAAATAATACGTGCTAATTCAGCTAATGCAACTGCTGTTGATGCAACGTAAGTCATTGCTGCAGCTGATAATACTTTTTTAGCGTGTTTGTACTCTTTCTCATTTACGATATTCAATGCTGTGATTTGTTTCATTGCACGTGAACTGGCATCAAATTCAACGGGTAATGTCACGATTGAGAATAAAACTGCTAGTGACATTAATCCAGCACCAATCCATAATGCAGTAGATCCAAAGGCACTACCTAATGCAGTTAACACAATACCTAACATAATAACAATGTAACTTAATGAACTACCTAAGTTAGCTACAGGTACTAATGCTGATCTGAATCTCAAGAATACATAACCTTGTTGGTGTTGAATTGCGTGACCAACTTCGTGGGCTGCAATGGCTGTACCAGCAACAGAAGGTCTATCGTAGTTTGCAGGAGATAAACAAACAACTTTTTTATTTGGGTCATAGTGGTCTGTTAAGAAACCATCACCTTTAACTACATCGACATCATAAATGCCGTTTGCATGTAGGATTTCTTCAGCTACTTCACGACCAGTCTTACCACTTGTGGATCTAACTTGTGAGTATTTTTCATAGTTAGATTTAACTTTATGTTGAGCCCACATTGGAATGACCATTAATATTACAAAATAAATAATCATTGATATTAAAGACAATAAACTCACTCTCCTTTAATCATATTTTACTGTCAAAATGCACTTTAATCAAATGATTTAACTTTCAATACTTGTTTAAGAAATAAATATAAAAATAGCGAAATGATACTTAGACAAATAGATAATACCCCAATTTCAATAACATGGGAAGCAATAAACTTATAATAAGGAAATTGCATTTTAACATAGTCCATATAATCGTTTAAAAACACCCAAATTAATGAAATTACAAAACCCAAAATAGTTATTTTAAAGCGAGGATAAAAGTAAAATGCTTGTAATGCCATAATGCCATGTGATATCAAAAGCATTAATCCATTAATAGTTACCTCTCCATCTATTACAAACATAATCAAGTTCATAATCACTGCCCAAACACCATATTTTATTAAAGTTACAAATGCTAGAGCTTCAATTATGGATGATGATTTATTTAATAACAATAATGCAATGGCTATAGTTAAAAATAAGGAAGCGGTTGGGCTATCTGGAACAAAAGGAACAAAATAAGATGGTGTTATATACAACTGACCACTATACCAGTCATAGCCATATATTGTACCTATCGCATTACATACAAGTAAAAATATTAAAAACGGTCGATAATATAATGAAACTTCCCAGTATTGTTTAATAGTCATTATTGTTATCTCCGATATCATGTTTAGTTTTCTTAGCTTTTAAAATATTAAGTATTTGTGTAAGTTGGTAAAATCTTTCTTGTTCTTTCATCTGTAGACTTAAATCTATATTATCTTGAAGTGTTTCAATTAAGGTTGTTTGTTTACGATCACTCATAGAGATTGAATACAAATCTTGAACATACGATGTATAATGTGGCGAATGGATTAATTGCGCTAAAATTAAATCGTCTAATCGACTTTCACGTTGATGTTCAGAAGAAAAATGCAATTGGATATCAAAAGTCATATCGTTATTTGCAATGACTTCGAAAATTTCATTTGTGTTAACGAGTGCTTGTTGATGGTCATTAAATTGAATTGCAGAAGCATCTGAATTTACTTCTGCAATTTGTAATGTCATATGTTGTTGTATTTTTTCCTCGACGAAATGTATACGTTGTAGTTTTTTTGGACTAGCTTTTAAATAATTTAATACCCATACTGAAATACGAGATTTAAATTCATAATGGAATAGCAAATATTCGATAAAACTTTGTTTCATTTTTGTAAGGGAGCTATTCATTTCGTACCATTCCTTTTAAGATTGTAAACGCATTGCTTCATCATGCCATGTTTCATTGCTTGGATCCATTTCAAGTAGTTGATCAAGAATAGATTTAGCTTGTTCTTTTTGCCCTATTTCTACGAGATAGAAATAGTAGTCGCTTAAGAATTCAGATTGTGTTTTTAAAGTTGGATAAGCTAATTCAAAGAAATGTTGTGCTTCTTTGTCACGTTCTTCTTGTCCGTAGGCATATGCTAAATGCCACATAAACACAGGGTCTAAATCTTCTTCATCTACATATGTGAGCAAGTCGATAAGTGCTTCATAATCTTCTTCACTTCTATATAAATCACTTAAAATCAATAATGGCTCATGATATGCATTATCTACTTCTAGTGCTTGTTTTAATAAAGTGACACCTTCATTCGCATCGCCATGTTCAATTTCTATACTACCTGTTGAAACCATTAATTCTTTATAAAATTGACTTAAACGTAATCCTTCTTTACCAATTTCAATAGCATCCGGATAATTTTTTTCGTTTTCGTATAATGATTGTAAATAGAAATAACCTTGTAAGAAATCAGGGTCTTTCGTTAATAACGTTTTCATTATTTTAATGGCTTCTTGTGTTATGTCATTTTTTTCATAAGCTATTGCTTTTTTGAAATAATCTTCAGAATTCATTTCAGTCTCATTAATTTCATCATATAGGCGAATAGCATTACTATAATTTCCACTTTGTAAGCTACAATCTGCTTGTCTAGAGAATAAGTTAATACCATTGACTTCATATTCACCAGTTTCAAGTACTGTTTCATATTCAGTGCTAGCACGTAAATATTGCCCATCGAAATATAGTAATTCTGCTAAAGCGAAATGTAGAATTGGATCATTAGGTTCTAATTGAATCGCGGCTTGAATTTTATCGATAGCAACTTCAAGCATATTAATTTGTTGATATAAATCTGCTTCGAGCATTAATTTTTCAGTAGATTCTTCAACTTGACTTAAATACTCTAACGCTTCGTCTGTTTGGTTCTCTGACATTAGTCCTTCAATAAAGTAAATAAGTAATTCACTTTCGTCTGGATATCTGTGATAGAGCGTTCGGAATACTTCTAAACCTTGTGGTGTTAAACCAAAGTTGTAAAGTGTTTCACCTAAAATGAATAGTGCATCATCGTTATTTGAACTCAACACTTCATTAACGCGAGTATCTAAATTTGTTAATTTTTGTAAATTGATATCGTCTATTAATTTATAGATATCTTCCATTACTATTTTCCCTCATTTTCTAAAAGCTTGAATTTTGGTAAGAAACCTGGAAATGAAACATTAACTGCATCAAATTGTTCTATGGATAAAGGTTCTGAGCTGAGTAGTGATGCAACAGCTAACATCATTCCTATACGGTGATCGGTTTGACTATCAACTGTGACACTAGTTTTAAATTCAGAAGGATGGATTATAAGACCATCATTTGTTGGTTGCAATTCAAAACCTAATTGATTTAGCATATCTGCTGTCGTATCAATTCTGTTTGTTTCTTTAACCTTTAATTCTTCTGCATCTTTAATCACACTCGTACCTGAAGCTTGTGTACAAAGTAATGCAATGACGGGTAATTCATCAATTGCTCTCGGTACAAGTTCTCCATGTATTTGAATGGGTTTTAAATTTGGTGTATAACGCACACGTATAGATGCAGTCGGTTCCGATTCTTCTGTAATGTCACTAAGTTCAATATGACCACCCATTTGTTTAACGATGTCTATGATACCTGAACGAGTTGGGTTAATGCCAACATTATGAATTGTAACATCACTGCCAGGTGTGATTAAGGCTGCAACGATGAAAAATGCAGCAGAAGAAATATCGCCTGGAACATGAAAATCACGTGGTTGTATATGTTGTACTGCTAATGGTTTGGTAGTAATCGTTTTATCATTAACTGAAATAGGAATATTAAAATGTTCAAACATAGTCTCTGTATGGTTACGGCTAACATCTATTTCTGTGATGCTAGAAGATTCTTGAGAAAAGATACTAGCAAATAAGATAGCGCTTTTTACTTGAGCACTAGCTACTTCCATAGTATATTGCATGCCTTTAATGTTTGAAGGCTTAATAATTAAGGGTGTGTAATTACCATCCACGCCACTAATTTGTGCGTTCATTTTTAGTAATGGTTTTAATACTCTATCCATTGGACGTTTACCGATTGAAACATCTCCCGATAATACACTTTCCAGACCAACACCACTTAACAATCCGGCTAATAAACGTGTTGTTGTGCCTGAATTACCTGTATACAGAACTTGATGTGGCGTTTTAAAATTTTGATAACCAGGTGAATCAACAATAATACGATCTTCTTCTTCTGTGATTGTTACACCTAAAAGTTCAAAGATGGCCATCGTTCTTTTACAATCTTCACCTAATAATGGTTTATATATAGTTGTTTGTCCTGTTGCTAATGATGCGAGCATAATTGCTCTGTGCGTGATGGATTTGTCACCAGGCACCTCAATGTTCCCTGTTAAAGGACCATTAATATCAATTGTTTGTGTAATCGACATCATTTATTCACCTACTTTATTTTTGAATGAAGTTCGTTAAATGCAGCTAAGTGTGTAGATTTGTTTACGTGTTCTACAACTGCATGACCTAATGATTTCATTAGAACCATTTGAATGCCATCTTGGTTATTCTTTTTATCTAAAAGCATATATTGATAAATATCATCGAATTCTAACTCTTTTATAATGTTAATTGGATATCCTAGTGAGTCTAAATAATTAAGATAATGATCAATATCATATGTGGTTTTTAATATTTGATTAGACACGATAAATTGATAAACAATACCTATCATCACAGCATGACCATGTGGAATTTTATATTTATATTCAATAGCATGGCCAATTGTATGCCCTAAATTTAAAAACTTACGCATACCTTGCTCTTTTTCATCATTCACAACGATATTTAGCTTTGTTTCGATACCTTTATAAATATAAGTTTCAATATTATCTAATGACGCTAATGCTTCTTTATTAGGAAAATGTTGTTCAATATTGCTAGTGTCTTCTTGACCATTTAGTAATGCATGTTTATAGACTTCTGCATAACCACTTAGTACTTCACTATAAGGTAATGTTGTTAAGAAATCTAAATCATAAATAACAGCTTTAGGTCGATAAAATGCACCGATTAAGTTTTTACCATGTTGAGAATTAATTCCAACTTTACCACCAATACTTGAATCATGGGCTAAGATAGTTGTTGGGACTTGTATAAATGACACACCTCTTAATACACTTGCAGCTATAAATCCTGCAAAGTCACCTGTTGCGCCTCCACCAATAGCGATAATTGCTGTATTTCTCGTAATTTGAAAGCTTAAAATATGTTCGACAATTTCATGGAAGTAATTAAAAGATTTCGTTTGTTCACCTGATGGAATGATTATTTTATGAGCGTGATTCACACTAATAAAGTGATCTATTTTATCTTTGAAATGTTGATACACTGTTTCATCAATGATAAAAAATGACTGATCATAAGATTGAGTGAAATCTTGTAGTTGATTAATAGCACCATGCTCAACAATAATTGGATAATTATTATCTTGATAAGTTGTATTTAATTTCATATTTATTCACCTGATTTATGAGGATTAGAATTCGATATTTAACTGTCGACGTTCTGCGATTTGTGCTTTTAGTTGGTCAATGTGATTAGCTTGGAATTCTTCTAATAATGCTTTAGCTAATTCAAAAGCGACTGCATGTTCGCAAACAACGCTTGCTGCTGGAACAGCACAACTATCAGAGCGTTCAATCGTTGCTTTGAAATCTTCTTTTGTGTTGATATCTACTGAGTTTAATGGTTTGTATAATGTAGGAATAGGTTTCATTACACCATTAACAATGATAGGCATTCCGTTTGACATACCACCTTCAAATCCACCTAAGTGGTTTGAAGCTCTATAGTATCCTTGAGTTTCGTTATACATAATTTCGTCTTGAATTTCGCTACCAGGCTTTTCAGCGGCTTTAAATCCTTCGCCAAAGCTAACTCCTTTAAAGGCATTAATACTTACTACACCTTGAGCTATACGACCATCTAATTTTCGATCATAATGAACATAGCTTCCGATTCCTACAGGCATATTTTCTGCCATTACTTGAACCACGCCACCAATTGAGTCGCCTTCTTTTTTAGCTGCATCAATTTTATCTTTCATTTGTTGAGCAATATCTTCATTAATAACTCGAACGTCATTTTTATCGATATTAGATTTAAATGTCTCAGCATCGTATAGACCTTCATCTTTTATGCCGCCGATTTCTACAACACGACTATATATATGAATATCTAATTGAGCTAATAATATTTTAGAAACAGCACCCACTGCTACACGAGCAGCTGTTTCTCTAGCTGAAGAACGTTCTAAGACGTTTCGTAAATCTCTGTGGTTATATTTCATTCCGCCAACAAGATCAGCATGTCCTGGTCTTGGTTTAGAAATAGTACGTTTCATATTTTTTCGTTCTTCTTCACTAATTGGTTCAATACCCATGATATTTCTCCAATGAGTAAAATCATCGTTTGTTACGACTAGTGTAATCGGGCTTCCTAGTGTATAGCCATTTCTTACACCTGAAACAATCTCGATAGCGTCTTTTTCAATTTGCATACGACGGCCTCTACCATATCCGCCTTGTCGTTTAAACATTTCTTTATTAATATCTTCAGCTTTAATTTCTAAATTAGCTGGAACACCTTCAATTATTACTGTTAGTTGTGGGCCATGTGATTCTCCTGAAGTTAAATATCTCACTAAAGAACACTCCTTTCCTTTTAGTTCTTTTATGAATTATTATATGTGTTTAATAATATCACAATCAATAAATCAATATAAGTTTATCGAGCTAACGTCATTTTTATTACAAATCAAAAATATGAGTTTAAGATTTATTTCTAAATGAAATTAATTGATTGATAACAGATGATATTATTTTGTACAAGTTTTGATTGAATTATAATTACTTGCATATTATTTTGTTAATGAACCAAATAAAAAAGTGATAAAGTACCAATTTCTAAATTAGGTTAGTGGAACTTACGCATTTGCTTTAGCTAGGGTGTTCAATAAGTTATAACTAATGCAACAACTGCCAATATATAATTGAAGCCTGAGACATTGATTTATGTCTCAGGCTCTAAGGATAAAATGAATTACTTATTTAAATTTTATTTTTTTATTCGTATAACCAAGCATCTCTAGGAGATTCATAAGTATTTACTTCTTCATCATTAAACCATAAACTAATTTCTCTTTGAGCAGATTCCACTGAATCAGAACCATGAATGATATTTCTACCAACTGTTAAACCTAAATCTCCTCTAATAGATCCAGGAGTAGCATCAGATGGGTTTGTGCTTCCGATGATATGACGAGAAACCGCTACAGCATCTTCACCTTCAACAACCATTGCAAAAACTGGTGCAGAAGTAATGAAAGAAATTAAATTGTTGTAGAAAGGTTTACCTTCATGTTCGCTATAATGCTTTTCAGCTAATTCTTGTGGTACTTGCATTAATTTGCCACCTACAAGTTTTAATCCTTTGTTCTCAATACGAGAAATTATTTCTCCGATAAGATTTCTTTGTACTGCATCTGGTTTAATCATTAAAAATGTACGTTCCACTTTGTGTTGTCCCCCTGTAATTTAAAATAACAAGCTTCTGAAGTATGTATAAATTAACTTGTCCGCTAATTATAAAGTAGCTAACTTATATACTACCAATTAATTAAAGCGCTTTCAAGCTGATTTACATGATTTACACATTTCTAGAACCCATTTTTTTAATTAACTTTTTAAATAAGTTTCGGGCTTGATTATCATCTAATTCATCAATTAGATTGAGCGCTTTATTCAAGTATTTTTCACTTATATCTTTTGAAACTTGAATGTTATTTGAATTGCGTATAATATCTATACATTTTTCAAATTCTTCTTTATTACTGTCTCTATCTAAGTGAGCAATCATATCTTTGAAAGATGCATTATCTCTCATTTCAAGCAAAACTGGCAATGTGATGTGACCATTCATCAAATCGCTACCTACAGGCTTACCTAATTTCTTTTCAGTGCTAGTAAAATCGAGTATATCGTCGACAATTTGAAAACTCATTCCGATGTAATGACCAATCATTTTTAACTTTCTAATTGTTTCTTTGTCAGATTGAGACGTAATAGCACCTACTTCTGTAGCTAACTGAATTAGTAAAGCAGTTTTACGGTTAATTCTTCTTAAATAGTTAGTAATCGTTTGTTCGCTATTGAATTGATCTTGGAATTGGAATAATTCACCACGACATACGTCCACGATAGATTCAGATAAAATTTCATGAACACGTTGGTCTTTAATTTCTGATAAATGTTGTAAACCTAACGCAAGTAAGAAGTTCCCTGTGATAATCGCTGTTGTTTGGTCCCATTTCTTAGAAATTGTAAGTCTTCCACGTCGTTTATCACTTTTATCGATAACATCATCATGGACTAATGTTGCCATATGAATGAGTTCTAATGCTACAGCCACTTTATACGTATCTTCTGAAACGCCTTCTTCTTTACCGAATTGGCTACTAAGAATGACGAAAGCTGGTCTAACACGTTTTCCACCTGAAGAAAGTAAATGAAAAGCGGCTTCTTCAAGTACTTTATCATTACTATGAATTGATTGTTCTAGACGCTTTTCAACTTTTTTTATTTCATTGTTCATGTTTAACTTTGCCACGTTAATCACCTTTGGTCGTATCATTTTTGTTTATAGCCAAGGTGCATTGCAGCAACGCCACCTGTGAAGCTACGTACTTTTATGTTATTAAATCCTGCTTGTTGAAATAATCGTTTTAATTTTTCTTTACCTGGAAAATCAAAAGTAGATTGTTGTAACCATTCATATTCTTCTTTTGATTTAGCAAATAATTTACCAAAGATTGGCATCACAAATTTAAAATATAAACGATATACTTGTTTGAATACAGGTAATGTTGGTTGACTCGTTTCTAAGCATACAACCATACCGCCTGGTTTAAGTACACGATTCATTTCTTTTAATGCGCCTAAATAGTCTGGTACATTTCGTAAGCCGAATCCGATTGTGACATAATCGAATGAATTATCATCAAATGGTAAGTTCATGGCATCTCCATGGACTAAATTAATATTGTCCATATTTGATGTTTTTTCTTTTCCTACTTCTAACATGTTTTCACTGAAATCAATACCAGTTACTTCTCCTTCAGGACCTACAGCTTTACTTAAAGCGATTGTCCAATCAGCAGTACCACAACATACATCAAGGGCTTTACTCCCTTTTTTGACTGACATTTCTTTCATAACATGTTTTCTCCACACTTTGTGTTGTTCGAAACTAATAATGTTATTAAGTCTATCGTATTTTTTTGAAATATTTTGGAATACTGTATGAACTTGTTCTTTTTTAGCGTTATTTTCAGCCATCTTTAATTACCTCTTCTTTTATCTAGCGTTTGTTTGATGTCTTTCATAATTAGATTAACACGTTCTTTATTATAATTTTTTAAATATGATGGATAGTAGTCATGTACATCGTCATATAAAAAGTCATATATCTGAGTTGCATTTCCTTCATTATTAAAATGAGTTAACGTAATATATGGGAATAATGTTTCAATTTTAAAAATTGCGTCACTCGCTTCTTCATCAGTTAATACATGTTGATGTAGTGAAGATTTAAGCTCGCTCACTTCAACAATAGCTTTACTCATTGCTAGTTGATATTCAGGATCATTTATTTCAGCTAGTATAGTATAGAAATGTGCACTTAATAAATCTCCAACTAGAATAGAATGCTTTGATAAACGATTGTTAGATATGTCATCTAGATGTTTCATCGAAGTGTCGATTGTGAGGCAAGCTAACTTTGCTTTTTCAGGTAGTGAGCATGTGTCTAAAAATTGACCCAACTTTTCATTGATTTGTATGGTTTCATAATCAACTATACCCTTAAGCCTTTGCTTAATATCTATATTTAATTTGCTTACAGTAGTTTCCATGTTCACACCTCACGATATTATCACTATTTATATTAACATTATATATCAAAAAATTAAATATTAGAGTCCCTTCTCATCTTTATTAGATTACAGAATTTATACTTATGTAAAAAGTAACGCTTTTTATGTATTATATGATTATGTATTTGGAGTTATGTTAAATAGTTAATTAATTTTTCTCTTTTTGATAGAGAACTAAATTTTTATTTTATACAAAAAGAAAAAAGCCCTCGAAGGGCTTTTTTAAGTAAAATTATTTTACTGCATCTTTTAATGCTTTACCAGCTTTGAATGCTGGAACTTTACTTGCAGGAATGTCGATTTCTTTACCTGTTTGAGGGTTACGTCCTTTACGAGCAGCACGCTCACGTACTTCAAAATTACCGAAACCGATTAATTGTACCTTTTCACCTTTAGCAAGTGAGTTTTGGATAGATTCAAAAACAGCGTCTACTGCTGAACCAGCTTCTTTTTTAGTTAAATCAGCTTGTTCTGCAACTGCATTGATTAAATCAGTTTTATTCATTATGAATTCACCTCCTGAGGTTTGATAATGATATCATTATATCATTATGGTTAGACTTTAACACACTGATTACTGTCATCGCAACGATTTATATATTAAAAACCTTAAAATAATACGATTAGAATTAATTTTTTTGGAAAACACATCAATAAAGTGTAAAATGACACTTTATTATTCTGATTTTTTGTCTCTACCCATTAATTCTTTAATACTTTCTTTAACAGGAACATCCTCGAATAACACTTTGTATAATGCTGTAGTGATTGGCATATCAACATTAACTTCTTGTGCTAAATAATAAACAGATTTAGTTGTATAAATTCCTTCAACTACCATTTTCATTTCTTCAAGTGCTTCATCTGTTGTTTTACCTTGGCCTAATTTATAACCTAATGTAAAGTTACGAGAATGAGTTGATGTACAAGTTACAATTAAGTCACCTATGCCACCTAAACCTAAGAATGTCATAGGATCGGCACCTAATTTTTCTCCTAAGCGACTAATTTCAGCTAAACCACGTGTCATAAGAGCTGCTTTTGCATTATCACCAAATCCCATTCCAGCTACGATACCACTTGCTACTGCAATGATGTTTTTCAATGCGCCACCTAGCTCAACACCGACTAAATCATTATTTGTATATACTCTTAAATAATCATTCATAAATAAATCTTGAATTAATTGGCTTACTGCTTCATCTTTTGATGATGCTGCCACAGTTGTAGGTTGTTTGATAACAACTTCTTCAGCGTGACTTGGTCCTGATAATACACCAATACCTGCATTGTGTTCAGGAGAGATTGAATCTTCCAACATTTCAGATACACGTTTGAACGTACCATTTTCAATACCTTTTGCAACATGAATAAAAGTCTTTTTAGTAGTTAGTAATCCATCGATTTTACTAGCAACTTCTCTCATTGCTTTAGTAGGTAAAGCCATTAAATATATATCTGCAAAATCTACAACTTTGCTTAAATCTGTACTGGCTTTAATAGATGGATCTAGTTTTGCTTCTTTTAAATAATTTTTATTCATATGATGTGTATTTAATTCTTCGACGTTTTCGTCATTTTTACCCCACATTAGTACATCATGGCCATTTTGTGCTAATACATTGGCTAATGCTGTACCAAAACTTCCCATACCAAATACTGATATTTTAGTCATATTAATATTCCCCTCCGTTTTAATTTCTTTTTCTTGGAATGATATGAACAGGTGTACCTTCAAATCCAAAGGCATGTCTAATTTGATTTTCAAGATAACGTTTATAAGAAAAATGCATTAATTCAACGTCATTAACAAATACAACAAATGTTGGCGGTTCAATCGCAACTTGTGTTGTATAAAAGACATTTAGTCTTCTACCTTTATCTGTTGGAGTAGGATTCATTGAAATTGCATCAGTCACTACTTCGTTTAATGTTGAACTTTGTACACGTTTTTTATGATTTTCACTTGCCTCTTTAATATAAGGGAATAACGTTTTCAATCTTAATTGTTCTTTAGCTGAGACAAAGGCAATTTGTGCGTAGTCTAAGAATTGGAATTCTTTTCTAACGTCTTCTGTAAATTTCTTCATCGTTTTACTGTCTTTTTCTACTGTATCCCATTTATTAACAACAATGACGATTGCTTTACCTTCTTCATGCGCATATCCAGCGACACGTTTATCTTGTTCAATAATACCTTGTTCTGCATCGATAACAACTAAGACGACATTTGAACGTTCAATTGCTTTTAATGCTCTTAAGACTGAATACTTTTCTGTAGATTCGTATACTTTACCTTTTTTACGCATTCCAGCTGTATCTATTAACACGTAATCTTGACCGTCGAATGAATATTCTGTATCGACAGCATCTCTTGTAGTACCAGCAACATTAGAAACAATGACACGTTCTTCACCTAAAATGGCATTGACTAAACTAGATTTCCCTACATTTGGGCGACCAATAATTGATAAACGAATTGTATCATCATCGTATGGGTCTTCTTGTTCTTCACCAAAGTTTTCAACGACGGCATCTAATAGATCACCTAAACCTAAACCGTGCGAACCTGAAATTGGATAAGGTTCTCCAAATCCTAAAGAATAAAAATCATAGATGTCGTTACGCATTTCTAAGTTATCTACTTTGTTTACTGCGAGAACGACAGGTTTTTTACTTTTATAGAGCATTTGTGCTACCATTTCATCGCTTTGTGTTAATCCTTCTCTAACATTAACCATAAATACGATAACGTCCGCTTCGTCGATGGCTATTTCTGCTTGTGCTCTAATTTGTGTTTGGAATGGTGCATCTCCTATTTCAATACCACCTGTATCTATAATATTGAATTCATGAGTTAACCATTCACCTGATGAATAGATTCGGTCTCTGGTTACACCAGGCGTGTCTTCAACGATAGAAACACGTTCGCCGACTACTCTATTAAAAATTGTAGATTTCCCTACATTAGGCTTGCCTACAATTGCTACTATAGGTTTAGTCATTTGTTAACTTCCTCTCTTTCTTAATCTCTATAATTTTATCACATGCAAGCACTGATTCAAAATACGTTTGTAACAAACGACTAAATATATTAAATAATACTTGAGAAGATGTAAAAAAACACTCCAATTAAAGAGATAACTCTAATTGGAGTGTAAATATAATTTATTGTTTATTAAAATTTAAGGTCTTTAAATTTATCACCAAAGACATCACCTAAAGTAGGGTTATCTTCCTCAGTATCTTTATTTAAATAAGATTGTGTTGTAGAAGCATCGCTTTCAACTACATCTTCGTTTGGTAAAGTAGCTTTGATAGATAATGATACACGTTCATTATCTTCATCAATACCTAAGATTTTAACACTAACTTGTTGACCTGGTTCTAATACTTCACCTGGTGTACCAATGTGCTTATGATCAATTTCTGAGATATGAACTAAGCCTTGTACTCCAGGAGCAATTTCAACGAATGCACCGAAGTTAGCTAATCTTACAACTGTACCTTCGATAACATCATTTTCATGGAATTGACCTTTAATTTGTTCGAATGGTGTTGGTAAAGTATCTTTGATTGATAATGAAATACGTTCAGTATCTTTATCAACTGATTTTACTTTTACTTTCACTTTTTCGCCAACTGAAACAACCTCTTCTGGAGATTGAACATGTTGATGTGATAATTCAGAAACGTGAACTAATCCATCTACACCACCAATATCAACAAAAGCACCAAAGTTTGTTAAGCGAGCAACTGTACCTTCAATCACGTCTCCATCATTAAGTGATTCTAATAATGATGCTTTTTTAACGTCATTTTCAGCTTGTTCAACAGCTTTACGGCTTAAGATTACACGGTTATTTTCAGGATCTAATTCTTCAACTTTAATTTTGATTGTTTGTCCTTCAAAGTCAGAGAAATCTTCGATAAAGTCTGTTGAAATTAATGAAGCAGGTACGAAACCACGTTGTCCTACATCGACAACTAATCCGCCTTTCACAACTTCAGTTACTTTAGCTTCAATTATTTCATTGTTATCAAGTTTTTCTTGTAAATAGTCATATGATTTTTCAGTTTCAAGTTGTCTTTTAGATAAAATATATGCACCTGAATCATTTTCTTCATCAAATTCAATTTTCGTTACATAGGCTTCTATTTCATCGCCTTCTTTAACTACTTCATTAGGTTTTTCAATATGATGTGTGGATAATTGGCTAATAGGGATTATACCATTGTATTTTCCACCATTAATATGCACAACAACTTGTTTATCTTCAACTTGTTGTACCTCTCCAGTGACTTTGTCACCTTCTTTAATATCATTAATCATTGATTCGTTGAATTCTTCAGTCATCTTGTCTGCCTCCTTATACACTACATAAGTATAACATCTTACAAACTGACTGAATTGTCAAGAAATTCCCCTTTTACACTTTAAGAAACTTTATGTTGATTTCGTAGATGCAATTAAAAAGTGAATTTTTTAAATAAATTTCAATTTAAAGTTGAAGATGTATATTTATAGTGTTTATTAATATTAAGATTCAATCTAATTCTATTATAAGGGATAATAAAAGCTATATAAACGTTTCTGCTTATAACGTTTACATAGCTTTTAGTTAATTATTTAATTTGATCAACCATTTTTAAAATTTCGTTAGTTACTGTTTCAATAGATTTACCTGTTGTATCTAATGTAACGGCATCATCAGCTTTTCTTAGTGGTGAAATCTCTCTATTCATGTCATAGTTATCTCGTTGTTCAATTTCAGTTTTTAATTTTTCCAAGTTTGACTCGATGCCACGTAATTCATTTTCTTTTTGACGACGTTCAGCGCGTTCCTCAACAGAAGCAATCATATATACTTTTAGTTCAGCATTTGGAAGAACAACTGTACCGATATCTCTTCCATCCATAACAATACCTTTTTTAGCAGCTAAGTCTTTTTGCTTTTTAACTGCAAATGATCTAACTGGTTCTTTTGAAGCGACATATGAAACGTTGTTAGTAACATCATTTTCTCTTAAATAATCTGTTACATCTTCATTATCAAGCATCACACGTTGGCCTTTTGTTTCGTCATAAGTTAATTCTAATGTTGTATTTTTAATCAGTGCTTCAAAATCTTCTGTTTGGTTTGTACGTATATATTTGTATGTAATTGCTCTATACATAGCACCAGTATCTACATAAATCATAGAAAGCTTACTAGCAACTTGTTTAGCAATTGTACTTTTACCTGCAGCTGCAGGACCATCTAAAGCAATATTAATTAAACTCATTATCGAAATACCTACCTTGTTGTTTGATGAATAATATTTTATCATAAATATGTATTTTATTAATAGGAGGAAAAGTATGAAACGTCTACTTGTTATTCATACCGGTGGCACAATCAGCATGTCACAGGATAGTTCTAATAGAGTTATTACAAATAAAGAAAATCCAATTTCACAACATCAAGATATCATTAAACAATATGCACAAGTAGATGAGATTCATCCTATGAATGTACCATCTCCACATATGTCTATACAACATGTGAAGCAATTAAGAGATATCATTGTAGAAGCTCATCATGATAAAGACAATTCATATGACGGATTTGTCATTACTCATGGAACAGATACTCTTGAAGAAACTGCATACCTTTTAGATTTATTATTAGATATAGAGGAACCAGTTGTCATTACAGGTGCTATGAGATCTTCCAATGAAATAGGTTCTGATGGTCTATACAATTTTATTTCAGCGATTAGAGTGGCCTCTTCTGCAAAATCTCGTCGTATGAGTGTTATGGTCGTATTTAACGATGAAATACATACAGCACGCAATGTGACTAAGACACATACATCTAATACAAATACATTTCAAAGCCCTAACCATGGCCCATTAGGTGTACTAACAAAAGATAATGTACAATATCACCATCATCCTTTAAGTCATACAAGTTATCATAATATAAATCCTGGCTTAAATGTCCCACTCGTTAAATCATACATGGATATGCCAAGTGATATATTTAAATTTTATGCATCACAAGAAATCGATGGTTTAGTAATCGAAGCTATGGGACAAGGTAATCTTCCACCTACTTGTTTAGATGGACTAAATGCCTGCATAGATAAGAATATTCCTATCGTCATGGTATCTCGCTCATTTAATGGCATTGTAAGTCCAGTTTATGCCTATGAAGGTGGCGGGTATCAACTTGCTGACAAAGGGTTAATATTTTCTAATGGGTTGAATGGACCTAAAGCACGGTTGAAATTATTAGTGAGTTTAAGTAATGAACTTGAACGACACGATATTAGACAATATTTTGAAGAGTAAAATAAAAAATAATGGCGTAGAATTGATTTGATACTATCAATCTACGCCATTTATTTATGATTCTAAAGGTGTTTGCTTTTTAGCAAGAATACTTTGTGTTATTAAACCACCATGATATTTACCATTTTCTATAAAGATAGTATTGGCATCGTTGCCTGCTGCAATTACTCCGGCAATATAACAGTTTTCAACATTTGTTTCGTATGTTTCGCGGTTATATACGGGTGCAGTGCCGAATTCATTCGTATTAATATCTATTCCGATAGATTTTAAGAATTCATAGTCAGGGTGATAACCTATCATAGCAAATACATAATCATTAGGTATTTCAATAGTGTTACCATCTTTTTCGTAAACTACTTTATCCTCTGTAATTTGAGTTACATTGGCATTAAATTCCATTGTAATTTTTTCATGATTAACTAGTGATTCAAAATTAGGAAGAATCCATGGTTTAATTGCTTTAGGATAACGATCTCCACGATAAATTACTGTGACATTTGCGCCAGCTTTTTCTAATTCTAAGGCGGCATCTACAGCAGAATTTTTACCACCTATGATGACTACATTTTGATCGAAATAAGGGTGTGCTTCTTTAAAATAATGACTTACTTTTGGTAAATCAGCACCTTCAACCTCTAATGTATTATGCTGACCGTAATATCCTGTCGCTACAGTTAAAAATTTACATTCGTAAACATCTTTAGTAGTTGTAATTGTAAATCGGTTATTCATCTTTTTAACAGTTAATACTTCTTCAAATGGATTGATATTTAATTGATGATGTTTAACTACTTCACGATAGTATACTAATGCTTGGTTTCTATGTGGTTTACTTTGTTCAACGATGAATGGTACATCGCCAATTGATAATTTATCGCTTGAAGAAAAGAATGTTTGATGTGTTGGATAATTGTAAATAGCTTCAACAACATTACCTTTTTCAATAACTAATGTTTCAATACCTTTTTTCTTTTGTTCAATGGCTGCACTTAAGCCACAAGGTCCACCACCAATGATGATACTTTCTATTTTTTGCATGTCATACGGCCTCCTTTAATCACCAAACTATTATATCAGTTATGATCTATTTACGCGAAGTCCTTGATTAAGAAAAATTTATAATTTTAGTGACGTTTTAAGAAATGGAAAATAAATGATTTTGGATAAATAAAAAAACTGTGAGCAATGATTTAACATTACTCACAGTCTATAAATGGTTATAAATAAAACCTATGGTATTACTAATGTTTGACCATCATGGATATCATTACCACTTATACCATTTGCTTGTCTAATTTTTTGAACATTGGCTGGTGAACCACTGCCATAATATTGAATTGCAATTCTGTATAAGTTTTCTTTACCATTAACAGTATGTGTTTGTTTACCTTGTTGGCTATTACTGCTTTGACTATTATTTGATTGTTGACCGTTTTGTTGAGAATTTTGACTTTGGCCATTTTGGTTATTGCTGCTATTTTGACTATTTGTAGCTTGAGAATTAGCACTATTACTATCATCATTTGAGCTATTACTACTTGAGCCATTGTCGTCTGAATCTGAATCAGATGCTGAATTACTATTTGAAGAATCATTTGATGTTGCTTTATCTTTATCAGAATCACTTGATTTATCTTTGTCTTTAGAGCTATCTTTATCTTTTTTGCTATCTTTGTCTTTGCTTGTATCATTATTTTTCATGCCGTCTTTGCTGTCTTCATTAGCTACTTTATTATCATTATTTCCACTATTGTTGTGGTTATTTAAAGCCATACCAGCAAAAATAGCTATAGCACCTAAAATTAATACAGCAGCGATAATTGGTAAGATGATCTTCATGAAGCCGCCCTTTTTCTTACCATGATTATTATCATCATGGTCATGATCATCATTATGATTGTTATCATGGTCATGATCTTTTGCTTCATTTTTATCATGATGATGTTTAGCTAACCCAGTGGCACCTGCAGCCCCAGCAGCACCTGCTCCTACTGCAGCCGCTTTTTTACCTTTGCCTGATTTTTCGTTATCTTTTTTAGGTTCGTTGTTATCATCTTTATGATCGTGTTTGTCATCATGTTTATCATCGTGTTTTGAATCATGTTTGTCAGCATGCTTATCATTTTTATCGTGATGATGTTTAGCTAATCCGGCTGCACCTGCAGCTCCAGCAACTCCTGCGCCTGTAGCGGCAGCTTTTTTACCTTTGTTATCTTTCTTATCTTGACGGTCAGCATCTTCATGACGAGTATCTTCATCTTTGTGACCACGTTGATCATTGTCATGATCTTTTAAGTTATCGTCATGTTGTTTATCATTTGTTGTATCATGGCTATCACTATTTAGATGCTTATCATCGTGTTTTGAATCGTGTTTGTCAGTATGCTTATCATTTTTATCGTGATGATGTTTAGCTAGTCCGGCAGCACCTGCAGCGCCAGCAACCCCAGCGCCTGTTGCAGCTGCTTTTTTACCTTTATTATCTTTTTTATCTTGATGGTCAACATCTTCATGACGAGTGTCTTCATCTTTATGACTACGTTTTAATGTTTCGTCTTGTCGAGAGTCTTTGTCAGATTCGTGGTTTGAAGTATTGTCATGTGTTGTTTCTTGTCTGTGATCATTATTTACTGTTTGATGCTCTTGTGATTTGCTTGAAACATCCTTAGATGAAGCATCATAGTTTTTGTTGTCTCCGTTATGTAATGATGTATCATCGAATCTATCATCTAATGAGCCATCTTGGTTAGAACTAGTTTGTGATTCAGATTGACGATTATTATTTGTAGCGACATCTCTACGACGTTTACGTCTCTGCGCATTTCTTGGTGGGAATTGTTGATTCGCTTTTTCTTCTACTTTGTCTGTAGGTTTGTCTTCATGATGTTCGTTTGAAGATGTCTGTTCTTTATGATCTTCTGAGTCTATAGATTGACGATTCTTTTCAAAATCATCTTTGAAGTTATTATTAGACACATTCATCATCCTCTCTATTTTAATTTTGTTTTGATACATAAACTATACCCACAAAATAAATGATTATGTATGTTAATCAAGAATTTTTAAAGGTATTAAAGAATTGTTCATAGATTAATTATAGCTTGAATATTTCGTTAAGCAAAATGAAATCTATAGCTCTAATAAATTTTGAAGCTTTTCTTTATAATTTAGCTTACGTTTTACCTTTTTACGGTTAATGACTTTAATTTCAGATAGTTCTGTATCATTATCACAACATTGATTTGGGATTTCTGGTTGTTCATTAAAAAATTCTAATAAATATTTACGACGACATTGATCTAATTGTTTATAACCTAACATTCTACTATATCCTAATTTCTTTCGTTTATAAGATTGATCAAAAATATAATGAAGTTTAGCAATAGTATATTGATTGTACAATATGGACAAAATAGTTTCTTTCTCCGGAGGTATAAATTGACCTAGTTCAAATTGATTAATATCTTCGGGCGTAATTCTATCTGCAAATAAAATAGTTTCTAATATATATGCATCGTCAGGTTGATATAGACTTATAGCTTGGCTTTGACGACCATCTCGACCCGCTCGTCCAATTTCTTGTAGATAATTAGATGGACTTGAAGATAAATGGAAATGTATCACTGTTCTTATGTCTTTTTTATTTATACCCATGCCAAATGCGCTTGTTGCGACAATAACGGGTATATCATTATTTAAAAATTGTTGTTGAACAGTATGTCTCTCTTGATAACTTAAATCTCCATGATAAATACCAGTTAAAAAACCAGAATCATATATTAGATTAGCTAAAGTTAAGCACATTTTTTTAGATGACACATATATGATTGTGGGTCCGGTAGACGTAAGTTGTGGTAAAAGCCAATTTATTTTTTCTTCGTCAGATGCAAAATTCATATGTCTTAAAGAGATGTTTAGACGATTCATACTTGTTTTAACTGTATGAAGATTAACATGTAATATTTCTTTTAAATCATTTTCTAAATGTGGTGGTGCTGTGGCTGTTAAAGCTAGAATTGTTGATGATTTAAAATGAAAAGTGATTTTTCCAATTAGAGCATAATGTGGTCTGAAATCATAGCCCCATTCTGATAAACAATGGGCTTCATCGAGAACGATTAAACCAAAATCAATATTTGCAATCAGTTTGAAGTTTTGAGGTTGTAAAATAAATTCCGGACTAAGGTATATAAATTTACTTTGATTAATCTTTTTAAAATTTTGTCGTTTTTCATTTTCATCCATACCTGAGTGTATACAACTAACGGCATGTTCTCCATTTAATTTCATTTGCATAACTTGATCATCCATTAATGAAATTAGAGGTGAAATAACAAGTGTAGGTTTTTCTAAAATATATGTAGGTAGTTGATAACATAAGCTTTTACCGCTGCCTGTTGGCAATATGCCAAGTGTATGTTGTTGATTTAAAACACTAGTTATTATTTCTTCTTGTCCGGGTTTAAATGAATCAAATCCAAACCATTGTTTAAGCTTCTCTTGTAGCAACTATGTCACCTCTTTCTATACCAACAATCATCAATTTAATTTGAAAGTACGATAGTTTAGAGAATTGTTGTTTATATTCTCGAAGTTTCAATCCTATATTTGAGCTATAGTAATTTATAAAAATGTCTTTTTCGGATAAATCAATAAATGTTTCATAATCGTGCATATATCCTTTTATAAATAATTCTAATAAGTGGTCTTCTATAGTGTTAATTTTAACGTTTTGAATAGTTGCAATTTCTTGGGGTGATTGACCTTGTTGTATTTGTCTGTATGTCATTTTTGTTTTGTTTAGTAATGTAGGTAAAATAATTGTCTGATGTAGTGTGGGATAATCGTTATTATTTTCTAGTTCATACATCAGGTCTACTAATTGATTCATTTCCAATTCAAATAATTCTTCTTGGCTTATGGATTCTATTAAACTTACTTGTTGTCTAGTATACATAGGCTCTTCATAGCCTTGTAGATAATAATGCAAATAAATATGGTAATTTTTACTTGCTAATTTATCAAATAGTTGATGAATTTCGTTATAAACTTGTGTTTCTAGCTGCTGTTCTCTGATTAGTTTGTATATATCTTTAACACGTTGTTGTATGTATGTTTGTTGAGCAACAGGGACAAATTTATATGCTTGATGTTGACTTTGGGAAACTGTTTGAATCAGTAACTGTATACAATTAAATGTCTTAATAAGACTGTCATAAGTAAATCTAGGATGCATTTTAATTTCGTATAAAGCATCATAATTATCTAGTTCATTTAAATATCGCTCAAAAGACGGATATTTTAATCGGGGTAAACTATGATATAATGACAAAAGTTGTTGACTACAAGCGTCGAAAAATGTTTGATGAGATTTCTTTCCCATCAAAATATTATATATACTTTTATTTGTTTTGTAGTTGAATGCATGTTGATAAGCATGTTTGATAATTTGATACAAAATGAACCCTCACTCTATAAAACGAATATATTGAAAATTAGACTATCGATGTCTACAATAGTAGTATTGTTATTACTAGTGTAGCATTTTTTTCAAAGGAGGCGAATGAAATTGGCTAAATATACAATCGTTGATATGGATACTTGTATTGCATGTGGTGCATGTGGTGCAGCAGCTCCAGATATCTATGATTATGATGACGAAGGTATAGCATACGTAATCCTTGATGATAACCAAGGTACTGCAGAAGTGCCTGAAGAGTTATATGAAGATATGGAAGATGCACTAGAAGGTTGTCCTACTGACTCTATTAAAATTGAAGAAGAGCCGTTCGATGGTGACGCGCTTAAATTTGAATAATAAATATTTAAATCTCCCTATCACATTTTGTGAAGGGAGATTTTTTAGATCGTCGACAAAGTTATTGACTTTGCAGGCAGCTTTATATGTACATATTTTTCCAAGGTACAGTTTCAGCCTATAATTCTATACAGATAAATCTGTAAGAATTTATTTAGTCTTCAACTAGTACTGTTCCTTTGGGAGTCAGCACATTAATACTGCCCTATATTTTTATATTATAAATGTATATTATTTTTAACTCTGTTATATATGAAGAAGAATATCAGTGAGATAACAATTCCTTTAATAATATTGAAAGGAATAACACCAGATACGATAATTACTTTTAGGTTATGAACAATGTCTGTTAAGTTAAATATCATACCGTAAAGTGGTAGTAAAACGAAATAATTTAAGATACTTAACACGATTGTCATAACAATAGTACCGACAATAAGTCCAATTGTTAAAGATTGATTACTACGTTTATTTTTATAAATATAGTAAGCAGTTAATAGGAAACTTGTAATTGCAAGGAAGTTGGCAACTGGCCCAACTGGATCTCCCATGTTAAAGAAAAAGTTAAGTAAGTTCTTAATAAAAGCTACAATTATCCCTGCCACTGGTCCTAATAAAAATGTAGCTAGCAATGTAGGTACATCACTAAAATCTAAAGTTAAGTATGGTGGTAAAAATGGCAATGGAAATTTAATGAAAGTTAATACAAATGCCACTGCACTTAACATACTTATTGTAATTAAACGTCTGTTTTGGTTTTGTTGCATATTAAATTTTCTCCTTTCATTCATCTTGCTAGAAAAGGAGGAAATTTGCACAACAAAAAACCTCCATCTTCTCCCATCCAGACTATACTGTCGGCTTCAGAATCTCACTGAATCAAGCAAAAAGAACGCATATATTTATACATAGTGTTCTTCTAGCGTCGCAGGCTTTATTTACTGCCGGTTGGGAATTACACCCGACCCCGAAGATGAATTGAATATTATTTTTTTATTTAAATATATCATACATGATAACTCTGTAATGCACAATGCGTTTGCTTGTTAGAGTGTTGATATCATTCCTAATAGTGACACTAAATAAATTGATATGGATTTCTAATAGTTTGTATTAGTAATTTAAGTTTGAAATCAAAGTTATACATTTTTAATATCCCACTCAAAAAAGCACTAAGATGATTTCATGTTAATCACCTTAGTGCTTTTAGCTTGTTAATTATATTTTGGACTGATCAATTTTAGGTAATTTAATAATAAATGTAGTACCTTCTCCTAGTTGGCTTTCTACTTCAATAGAACCACCATGCTCCTCAATGATCATTTTACATATAAATAGTCCTAAACCAGTACCTTGTTTACCTCTTTTTCTTGAGGCGTCTACTTTATAAAAGCGGTCAAATACTTGTTGTAAATGTTCTGGAGCTATACCAGTACCTGTATCTTGAATGCGTAAAATATCTTGATTGTCATTTACATCTGTAGTAACTGATATAGTGTCGCCAGGTTGAGTATATCTTGACGCATTATCTATCAAGTTAGTTAATACTTGATCCATTCTATCCATATCATAGCTCCATAAATTATCATTGTTCACATCGAAATACATGTTTAATTCTAAATCAGTAGCTTGTTGGCGGTATTTCATATTCATCTTATTTAATAAATCTGAAATAGGTTGTATTTCTTTTTCTACTGATAAGCCTTCTGCATCCATACGTGCAACATTTAATAATTCATTAACTAATCGATTTAATCGTTTAGATTCATCTAGAACAATAGCTAAGGATTCATGAATCTCGTCAGGTTCTGTCACTATACCGTCTACAATAGATTCAGTATATCCTTGTAATAGCGCTATTGGAGTACGTAACTCGTGAGATACATTAGCTATGAAATCTTTTTTCATTTGATCTAAATTATGTTCATTTGTCATATCACGAATAATCGCTACAATACCGCTTCTTCCATCATTTTGGATTCTATCAATATAGCTCATAATAACGACGTAGTATCTTGTATTAGCTTCCAATTCTTGGAATTGTGTTTCTTTTGTATTAAAGGTTTGTTCAATTTGTTGTTCTATTGATTCAACAGCACATTCATCTAAGTTATTGAAAACTTGGTCTGCCATTTTATTAGATATAATGATTTCTTTTTGCTCATTAATACCTATTACACCTTCAACCATTGAATTAATTAAACTATCACGTATATTCTTAGATGTTGATAATGCTTCAACATGCTCTTGAATTTCAAAACTCATGTTATTAAATGCACGAGACAATTCACCAATTTCGTCTTTTGTAGTAACAGATGTAATTTGTGAATAATCACCTTGCGATACTTTTTGAGCTTGATTTCTAAGTTGACGTAAAGGTTTTGTGATTCGTGATGATAAGAAAAATGCAAAAACAGTACTAACAGCTAAGAATATAATTGCTGTTATTAATATAATGATAGTAATCGCATTATTTGTATCCTCAATAGATTTTAAATCTTTAAAAATGAATACACCACTATAGTTTGAATCACTATCATCTTGAGCTTTCATTGGATAACCAACAAGTATATAAGGATGAGATTTCCCATTTTCATTAATAGTGACATTACGTGTTAATGGTTCACCATGTTCAAATACATTATTAAATTCTTTATTATTTTTAATTTCTTTAAGCATGGATTGCTTTGATGATGACGTTGTTTGTTGATAGGCAGTGTTATTATTTTTCATAATAATTAAACCACCTGGATTATCTATTAGCGTTTGACTATTTTTAATGGCTATATTTTGATTTTGAGAGCTTTCTACTAAATGACTAATTCGTTTGGCGTCTTCTTTAATTGAGTCTTCAGCTTCTTGAGTATAATAATATTGAATAAACGTAATGAGCGCGGCACTTAATAAAATTAAAACTGTCGTTACTATAAAGATTATAGTTAACCACAGTTTTATTACTACACTATTTAGCCGGTTCATCGTTAGCATTAACCTCAAATTTGTAGCCGACTCCCCAAACCGTTTGTATCATATGAGCTGCGTCACTTGATACTTTGTTAAGTTTTTCTCTCAATCTTTTAACATGCGTATCTACTGTACGCAAATCGCCATAGAATTCATAATGCCAAACTTCTTTTAATAATTGTTCTCTTTCAAAAACTTTGTTAGGTGTTTTTGCTAAATAAATTAAAAGTTCGTATTCTTTTGGCGTTAAATTTACCTGTTCATTATCAGCTAATACTCTATGTGCATCGTTATCTATAATTAAATGATTAAATTCAATTACATCTCTTGCATGAGGTTCACTTTTCTCAGGTGTTGTTGATTGTGTTCTTCTTAATAACGCTTTGACTCTTAATACCACTTCTCTTGGTGAGAATGGTTTTACAATATAGTCGTCGGCACCTGACTCAAATCCTTCAACACGATTTGTTTCTTCACCTTTAGCAGTAAGCATTATGATAGGAGTATCTTTATGCTCACGTAATTGAGTGGCTACTTCGATACCGTCCAATTCCGGTAACATTAAATCTAGAAGAATGCACGCATAATCATTTTCCATTGCAAGTTGTAAAGCTTCTTTACCATTACTTGCTTCATGTGTTTCAAAAGATTCTCTTTCTAAATAAAGCTTTAGTAATCTTCTGATTCTGTCTTCGTCATCAACGATAAGTATTTCATTCGTCATAATACTAATTTACCTCCCACACATGCTGTTCATTTCATTTGTTATTATAGCATATGAAATAATATTTAAGTTAGTATTTAAAATAACTTTGTGAAAAAAATCTCAAACATTAATTTCTACTATCTTATACATTACCATTTTCAGCTAAATGTCTAATAGTTTTAACTTCATGTGGTGTAAGTACTCGTCCTTCACCAGCATTTAAACCTTTTAAATCTAACGGTCCAAACTGGATACGAGTTAATTTACTAACTTGATGGCCGAAATGTTCAAACATACGACGTACTTGTCTATTTCTACCTTCACTTATTGTTATTTCCACTAATGTAGTATTCTTGTCTTTATCTTGATTTTTAACTTTAACTTGAGCTGGTTGTGTAAACCCATCTTCAAGTTCAATACCTTTTTCTAAAGCTTTCACTTCTTCACGCATCAAATAACCTTTAAGTTTAGCTACATATTTCTTTTTAATATGGTATCTAGGGTGTGTCATTAAATTAGTAAATTCACCATCATTAGTTAACAATAATACACCTGATGTATCGTAATCTAATCTACCAACTGGGTATATACGTGTTTCGATATCTTTAAAGTAATCAGTAACAACTTTACGACCACGATCGTCAGATACACTCGTAATAACTTGAGCTGGTTTATTAAATAAAATATAAAGTTTATCTTCTTGTTCTAATTTAATTCCTTCAACTTCTACAGTGTCAGAACTTGAAACTTTAGTTCCTAATTCAGTAACTACTTGACCGTTTACTTTAACCTTGCCATCTGTAATTAGTGTTTCTGCTTTACGGCGTGACGTATAACCACTACTTGCAATTCTTTTTTGTAATCTTTCTAATTCTTTACTCATTTGTATCTCCTTTTTGATTTACCAAGTTACTAAAGAATGCGTCCATTTCTTCGTCATCTTCTTGAGTGGTTGGTAAATCTTCTAATTTTTCTATACCAAATACATTTAAAAATAGATCTGTTGTAATTAATTGTTGACTACGTGAATTTTGGACTTCTTTTGCTTCAACTAGACCTCTTGCAATAAGTGTTTTAACAGCGCCGTCAGAATTGATACCTCTAATCATTTCAATATCGCTTCTAGTTAGTGGTTGATTATAAGCAATGATAGATAAAGTTTCCATCGCTGCTTGAGATAATTTCATTTTAGACTTCTGCTCTATGAGGGCTTCGATATAATTTGCCGCTTCTTTCTTAGTAGTAAGAACACAAGTTGTTCCAAATTGTTGAATGATGAGACCATTTGACTCATAAGTTTCGATTAACTTTTTTAATTCATCTTCATTTACTTCTAATATTTCGAGCAACTGTTTAACTTCTAGTCCTTCATCACCAGAGGTATATAACAAAGCTTCTAATATGCCGTGCTTATTCAACGCTGTAATTCACTCCTCTTAAAATGTTAATATCATCAAAATTATGGTGTTGTTCAATATTAATGATACCTGATTTAGACATTTCTAAAATTGCTAAAAAGTGTGTGACCACTTGTTCGATTGGTTCTGTAAATGTAAATAGACTAAAGAAATTAAATGATGCATTGTTCTTTAATCTATCAGTTACTTGATGCGTTGCTTGTTGAATTGTAAATGTTTCTTTTCTGATTTCTACTGAATGAGGTTTATTAATTTCAACACGATTTTTAACACGTTGATAAGCGACTATTAATTCGGTTAAGTCAATTGTATTAGATGGATCCCATGATTCATCTGTTTCCAAATGTGATAAATCAGTTGGATGTTTTGTATAATAATAATCACGTTCTGCTTTCATGTCATTTAGAATTTCAGTGTATTCTTTATAATTTTGGTATTCAATTAATCTACCTACTAAATCTTCACGAGGGTCTTCATCTAAGTCTAAATTTTCTTCTGATTGTGGTAATAATAATTTACTTTTTATCATTAATAATTCAGAAGCCATCACCAAGTATTCGCTAGCAACGTTAATTTCTAATTGATTCATGGCGTGAACATACTGCATGTATTGTTCTGTTAAAGATTTCATAGGTATATCATAAATATCTATTTCAAATTTTTGAATTAAATGTAATAACAAATCTAGAGGACCATTAAATGCGTCCAGTTTTACTTCATACATAGTATCTACCTCATGTTGCAACTTATGTGCATATTTCACTAAAATATTATAGCATGAATTTATATAACTTTTAAAATTAAGGTGAAAATCAGATGGAACAAGCATTAATTCAGTTTTATTATCAGTTTCATAAAAATCAACATTATTTTTTATGCCATGATATTTTGGAAGAAGCGTGGAAAGAAAATAATGATTACAGTAAACAAGATGCTGTTGTGAGTTTAATCTTATGTGCGACAGCATGCTATCACTATAGAAGACGTAATTTCAAAGGCGCAATAAAATCTTTTAATAAAGCAAAGCAAGTGATTACTCATGCTTCACGAAAAGATCAAATGACACTTCATTTAGACATTGCCATGTATATTCAATTGCTTGAAATGCAAATAGATAGAGTTGAACAACAATTACCATTTATACCTATCCAGTTACCAATAAATATTCAAATGTTAAATCAATTAGAATTAACATTTCCAGATTATTACTTTATGTCCACACCTGTAAAAAATGAAAACATTGTCCATCATCATTTGTTGAGAGACCGTAGCGAAGTAGAATTAGCTAGACAAGCGGCATTAGAAGAAAGACATTATAAAATAAAAGATATTGATAATAAGAAAGACCAGTAATATAGGTGTATTTACCCTATTATTACTGGCCTTTTATAATATATAATAACTATGCTCTAGGATGATATTGATTATATATTTTTCTGACTTGAGATTTTGATACATGTGTATATAACTGAGTTGTTGAAATATCTGAATGTCCGAGCATCTCTTGAACTGCACGTAAATCAGCACCATTTTCAAGTAAATGAGTAGCAAATGAATGTCTTAATGTATGTGGTGTTAATGTTTTGTTGATATTAGCTTTAAGACCATTTTGTTTAATCATTTTCCAAATACCTTGTCTTGATAATGGTTTCCCATGCATATTTAAAAATAAAACATTCGTTACAGTTTGTTTTAATAATTGAGATCTAACTGTTTCGATATAAGTCGTTAAATAATCTATAACTGTATCACCTAAAGGAACAATACGCTCTTTATCACCTTTACCAAATACTCTTACAAAGCCCATCATTAAATTAACGTCTTCAATTTCAATTTGTATCACTTCAGATACCCGCATACCAGTTGCATAAAGTAGTTCTAACATTGTGCGATCACGGTAGCCATTATTTTTATTTAAATCTGGTGCATTTAATAATTGAATAACTTCGTCGACTTCTAATACGTCTGGTAATTTTTTCTCATATTTGGGCGTTTCGATTAATACTGTAGGATCTTTTGCAGCATATTTTTCGCATAATGCAAATTGGTGAAAACTGCGTATTGTTGAGATGAAACGTGCAATAGATTTTGAAGATTGACCTTGATCTATTAAATAACCTAAGCATTCTTGAATTATTTGTCGGTCTACAAAGTCAATATTCGCTATTTTTTGTAGTTCTAAAAACTCTTTGTATTTATTTAAATCTCTTCGATAAGCACCAATTGTATTTACGCTTAATCCTTTTTCAATTTGTATAAATTTTAAATACTCTTCTATGATTGTATCTATCATAAAGCACCTCTTTTGAAGCGGTGGCTTCTTAATTAAATTACTTCACCATTAGAGATATAAAGACTTTCTCAGTTAATAATGCAATATGATTGTATTATTGGCTGTGTAATTAACTATAGTGAGAATAATCTTTATTATTTCTGTTCGGATTGCTTTTTAGCTTGGCAATCTGAACATACACCGTGGAAAGTTAAGCGGTGATCTAAAATTTTGAAGTTAAATTCTTTTTCAACACGATTTTCAACTTCTGGTAATAGGTCTTCTTCAATTTCTTCTACTTTACCGCATTCCATACAAACTAAATGGTGATGGAAATGTTTAGCCCCCTCTTTACGTAGATCAAAACGTGCAACCCCATCACCAAAATTGATTTTATCTAAAACTTTTAATTCTGCTAATAATTCTAAGGTACGATATACAGTTGCTAAACCTATTTCTGGAGATTTATCTTTAACTTTTAAATATACATCTTCGGCACTTAAATGGTCTTTCTCATTTTCTATTAGAACTCTTACAGTAGCCTCACGTTGTGGAGTTAATTTATATGAAGACTGTTGTAATTGTTGCTTCACGCGATTTAATCGTTCTTCCACGGAAGCCTCACTCCTCTACTAAGA
>ENA-ORXC01000269-ORXC01000269.1-marine-metagenome-genome-assembly--contig:-NODE-269-length-41689-cov-3.525906_pt1 | contig 41689 bp, 47 predicted proteins | sample MGYA00237865_ERZ511478 | MGnify/ENA metagenome assembly ERZ511478
GGTCATCTCTTCGTTTCAACCGATCAGGAAAATTGGGAAGCTCTTGCGGAGTATAATAATCTTTCTGATGAATGGGTCAGTGAAGAAGTTGATCTATCAGCATATGAAAATCAGCGAATTTATTTAGCTTTTCACGTCGAGACGGATGGTAGTGTGATGAAGCAGGGCTGGTATATTGACGATGTAAGTTTATCAGCAGAGCCGATGGAAGTCGCCGCTAAGAAAAAGAGCGCGAAAGTTTCTATTCAGCCTGATGAAAAATCTGCAAGTGCTAAAGCGAAAGAAAAAGTTAATCCTGCCAAGTTAAAACCTTCACCGTTGTTCGATGTTACAAGTCCAGTTCAAGAAAAACCATCGCCTACTCCTCAAGCTCTGCCGCTTCAAGCAGAAGTATCTATTCTTGAGACGGGGCGCTCCGCAACAACGAACTTAGAAGATGGAAGCTATTCCATGACTCATGCAGCAGGGGACTACACAGCTATTGCAGAAGCATATGGCTATCAGTCAGAGACTCAGGAAGTAACAATTCAAGATGATGAAGTGACGGAAGCTGACTTTACATTAGCAGCAATACCGGAAGGAGAAATTGAAGGAACGGTCACGAATAGCGAAACAGGAGAGCCAATCCAAAATGCAACTGTTTTATTAGTAGAAGATGCTGCTATAGCACCTGTTCAAACTGACGAAGGAGGACATTATTCAGTTACAGGTTATGAAGGGGAGTATACGTTAAAAGTTCTTGCTGCAGGTTACTATAGCGAAACATTTAACGTTACTTTGGAAGCGAACGAGACAGTTGTACAGAATGCTGAACTTTCCCCATTCATCGGATATGCAGGAGAAATCGGGTATGACGATGGTACTGCTGAGAACGCAAGAGCGTTCTATGATGCTGGGAACGGCTGGGCTGTGAAAATGTCGCTTGCAGAAGGTCAAGAACGCGCTCTTGTAACTGGAGGGTTATTTAGATTCTGGAATACGGAATGGCCAAATCCAGGCGGCACAAATTTTAAAGTAGAAATTCATGATGCATCAGGTCCGGATGGAGCACCAGGTAAGAAACTCGCTGGTCCAATTGACGCGACTGCTCTTCGAAATGGCGAATGGACGATGGTTGATCTGTCTGATCAAGGAGTGATCGTAGAAGGTGATTTTTATATCACTTATATTCAAGCGGATGCCAATCCAAATGCTCCGGGTCTTGCAACAGATGAAGACGGAGAATATGTCGACCGAAGCTGGCAATATGTTAGCGGCGCATGGTCGAAGGCTCCTGAAGAAGAAGGGAACTATATGATCCGTGCAGTCGTTGATTATGAACTAACAGCACCAATGATTACATCTCCAAAAGACGGATCGTATACAAACAAGAATAGCATTGAAGTTGACGGTGAAACCGCACCAATGACAGACGTTCATATTATGAAAAATGGCGAAGAAGAAGCTGTCACAACTTCTAATGAAGAAGGTCATTTCACAACAGAAATCCAATTGAGCGATGGTGAAAATCAGTTAACAGCTCGTGCATCAACTGATCGTGGGATGACGGAAGAATCTGATGCTGTAATGGTTACTTTAGATCAAACGAAACCGGAATTAACGATCACATCTCCAAAAAATGACTGGAAAACAAATAAAGGATCCGTAACAGTTAAAGGTGACGTTCATGATGAAAATCTTGCTTGGGTAAAGGTTAACGGAACGAAAGCGAAAGTAGAAGATGGTACATTTTCACATCGGATGCTGCTCGATCAAGGTGAGAACATTATAAAAGTAGTGGCGAAAGACAAAGCAGGAAATAAAACGAAAAAGTCGATCAACGTTTATTCCCAGCAAGAAGAATTGGTCATTAATCAATTAAAACCAGATCAAAATAAAGATCTTCAAGCGGGAGAATCAGTCAAAATTGAATTCGATAGCGCTCCAGGAATAAAGGCTACTTTCTCAATTCGTATGCCGCTAGTGAATCCAACGATGATGCCTTCAAGTATGACTGAATTTCCAATGATGGAAGTATCAGAAGGGCATTATGTCGGTTACTGGACAGCTACTTCGAATGTGGTGGCTGAAGGTGCTGAGATCGAAGTGAAAGTGAAAGATTCTTTTGGCAACGAGACACGTAAAACAGCGGAAGGATTACTAAATATCAATACGAAAGAATAGTTTAAACCATCGAGAAAGCAGGCAGTCGAAATAGACAGCCTGCTTTTTTGAATTGTCCGGTATTTTATCAAATTTCATCTTAGCAATGTATAAGCATATTATCCGGGGGGCGTTTTCTTATCATTTCTGATAAAATGAAATTCAAATTAATTGTCAAATGTGGATTTGCAACTTCAAATGTGCAAAGATATTGTAAAGACGTTTATAATGGAGAAGAAGCAAATTGCTGAAAAGGAAATGATGATATGGCTTTACGATATGCTCTTCTTGGATTACTCACAAAGAAACCATCAACCGGATATGAGCTAACACAACAATTTAGAGAAACGATGATCCATTTTTGGTCTGCGCATCACACCCAAATTTATCGAGAACTTGGTAAGATGGAGAAAGAGAAGCTAGTAAGCTTTGAAATTGTTCCGCAGTTAGATCTGCCAGATAAAAAGATCTATTCGATTGAAGATAAAGGGTACCGTCTTCTCATTGAATGGCTTGCTCATCATACTGTAGACCCACCAAAAATGAAAAACGAACAATTGATGCGTGTTTCTTTATTTCATCTTATTCCAAAAGAAGAAGCAATCCAATTTCTAAAAGAGAGTAAAGAGCATCATCAAATGGTGCTTGATCATATGAACAGGTGGAAAGAAGAAAATGCAGTTGATCATAGAATAGAGAAAGATCGTCTGGGGGAATATCTAACGCTTGAATACGGTAGGCGTCAGATGAAAACCTGGATTGAGTGGTGTGACTGGGCTATTGAGTTTATAGACGTTATTATAGAAGATAGTGGAGAGGAGAGATAACATGAGAGTGACATTCACAGATCAAGCGATCGAGAAATTAGAACATGATTCTGAGGGTTATATGAAGTTACATTATGACATCGAAGATTGCGGGTGTGTAGTGAACGGCGTTACGCAATTAGTAAATGATTCCGCTCAGGGTGATTTTAATATGACGCTTGAATCAAATTTCAGACCTGTATTGATTCAGAAACAATATAAAGTGTTTTTTGATAAAGAAATGAAAATTGATTTCCTTCCGAAACACCAGTGTTTTATGCTTAAAAGTGATAGTGAAATCATTAACCCGAGAATGCGGTATATAAACAAAGGATAACGATTAGGGGGATTTACTAGAGTGACGTTTTTGATGTATTTTGTTATTTTTTTCGTAGTATTTATGGTCGTAAAGGGAGTATTGAATTTATTTAAAGGTCAAAAGATGGATCGAATTACGATTATCGGTGGACTAGTTTTAGCTCTAATCTATAGTATTATTTTAACTATAGTAAAAGGATGAAATATGATAAAATAAGCACACTTATGTGTGCTTATTTTATTTAGTTTACCATAATATTTATATGTCTACTTTATGGAAGTTTCCTTTTCTTTTTTATATAACGTTCGATAAGGTGTTAGGATGGATCTTGATAGGTGAGGCTCAATCTCATCAATTGCTCTCATTAGTTTTTCTAGATCAATACCTGTTTTGATTCCCATTCTCTCCAACATATAGACAACACTTTCTGTGGCAACGTTGCCTGTCGCTCCTTTGGCGAAAGGACAGCCGCCAAGTCCGCCAGCTGACGTATCAAATCTTGAAATTCCAGCTTGGAGGCATGCATAGATGTTAGCAAGTGCCATTCCACGTGTATCATGGAAATGCGCTGTTAACAATGTTGTTGGAAACTCCTTTACAAGTTGGCTAAAAAGGTTGTGCGATTCCTCAGGAGTGGCCATTCCAATAGTATCTGCTACGCTTAATTCATCTACACCTGCATCAACGAATTGATGACAAACGTCAATTGTATCATTACCATCTATTCTTCCTTCATATGGGCAATAGAAAGCAGTGGAAATACAGGCTCGAACGAAGTAACCATCCGCTTTTAATTCTTCGACTAAAGGAAAGAGCTCATGAAGAAGCTCCTTTGTCCCTTTATTGCTATTCTTTTGATTAAAGGAGTTACTAACACCAGCAAAAAGTGCTATGGCTTTCACGTTCGTTTCTTTAATTCTCTCTACCCCTTTACGGTTAGGAGCTAAGACAAAGCTCCGAGTATCATCAAGGCATGTTTTTACTATTTCACTGGCATCTTTCATTTGGGGAACCCATTTCGGTGAGACAAATGAAGTAATCTCTATTTCTTTCATTCCTGCCGCTTTTAGAGCTTTAATAAAACGGATTTTATCATTTGTTTTGATCTGGTTTTGTTCATTTTGAAGCCCATCTCTTGGACCTACTTCAATGATTGTAGCGTGTTGTGGTAGCAAAACATTCATCACCCTTCTTTGTAAGCGCTATCTTTAATTAAAACAAAGGAAATAGAGTCTGGCAAGAGAATCGTTTGAATAATGGAAATTCTTACTTGGAGGAAGGATTTTTTTGAATTAAGTAAGAATTATGTAGAAGAGAGTCATAGATACATAAGGAGGAAATCGAAATGAGTCGAGATGTTGTAATTGTAAGCGCTATCAGAACGCCGGTAGGTTCATTTAATGGTTCACTAAAATCTATATCTGCTACAGAACTTGGGGCCGCGGTCATTAAGGGAGCGATCGAAAAAGCTGGCTTATCGATAGATCAGGTGGAAGAAGTCATTATGGGAAACGTTCTTCAAGCGGGTCTCGGACAAAATCCTGCTCGTCAGGCTGCGATTAAAGCGGGAATCCCAGTTTCAACTCCTGCGATGACAATCAATAAAGTATGTGGTTCAGGATTGAAAACCGTTCATCTAGGAGCTCAATCTATTATGCTTGGCGATCAAGATATTGTTGTCGCCGGTGGGATGGAGAACATGAGTCAGGCACCTTATTTATTAAACGGAGCACGAGAAGGCTTACGAATGGGTGACCAAAAGATGGTGGATAGCATGATTCAAGATGGATTATGGTGTGCATTTAACGATTATCATATGGGTGTTACTGCTGAGAATCTGTGTGATCATTATCATCTAACAAGAGAAGAGATGGATGAATTTGCTGCCTGGAGTCAACAAAAAGCACAGGCTGCTATTGAAGAGGGACGATTTAAAGAAGAGATTCTCCCTGTTACTATTCCTCAGCGAAAAGGTAAACCTCTATTATTTGATACTGATGAATACGTAAAACCAGGAACGACGGCTGATAAACTTGCAAAGTTACGCCCAGCTTTTAAGAAAGACGGTGGGGTTACGGCAGGAAACGCTTCTGGAATTAACGACGGCGCAGCCGCTGTTGTTTTAATGAGTAAAGAGAAGGCAGATGAACTTGGAATAGAATACCTTGCTGTTATTCGCTCGAATGCAAGCGGTGGAGTAGATCCGAGCGTTATGGGACTAGGTCCAGTTCCCGCTACGAAGAAAGCACTTGAACGTGCTGGGCTTTCAATGAACCAAATGAATCTAGTAGAAGCAAATGAGGCTTTTGCTGCACAGTCTCTTGCCGTTGGAAGAGATCTTGATTTTAATAAAGAAATCTTAAACGTAAACGGCGGGGCTATTGCACTTGGTCATCCGATTGGCGCAAGTGGCACTCGAATTCTAGTAACTCTACTACATGAAATGAAGCGTAGAAATGAGCGCTATGGTCTAGCTACGCTTTGTATTGGTGGAGGACAGGGAGTAGCAACAATTGTTGAACGAACTTAAAATGGCAGGAGGTAAAAGTAAATGAAACCAATACTTGATACATTTCAAGAAGCAGTACAAGATGTTCAGGACGGGGCAACGATTCTTGTTGGTGGGTTTGGCTTAGTAGGTATTCCAGAGAATTTAATTCTTGCATTAAAAGAGAGAGGAACGAAGGACTTAACAGTCATATCAAACAACTGTGGAGTTGATGACTGGGGGCTGGGATTGCTTCTTAAAAATAAACAGATTAAAAAAATGATTGGATCTTACGTTGGTGAAAACAAAGAGTTTGAAAGACAGGTGCTTTCAGGAGAATTAGAAGTGGAGCTCATTCCACAAGGAACACTGGCAGAACGAATTAGAGCTGGGGGGGCTGGAATCCCAGCTTTCTATACTCCAGCCGGCGTCGGAACGCCGATTGCTGAAGGAAAGGAAGTAAAAACATTTAATGGAAAAGAATACTTACTTGAAGAAGCGATACAAGCTGATTTTTCCTTTGTTCGAGCACTCAAAGGAGATGTAATGGGGAATTTAGTCTACAACAAAACGGCACGCAACTTTAATCCAATGATTGCAGCCGCAGGAAAAGTAACGGTTGCAGAAGTAGAAGAATTAGTGGGGATTGGAGAGTTAGATCCAGATTCTATTCATACTCCGAGCATTTATGTACAGAAGGTTATTGTTGGTGAGCAGCAAAAGAAGATTGAGCGATTAACGACGCGATAGGAGGCTAATGATGGTTAAAGTAGATAAAGCAGCAGTTCGTGAAAAGATTGCAAGACGTGCTGAAAAAGAAATCCTGGACGGCTCTTACGTAAATCTGGGAATTGGAATGCCGACAATGGTAGCTAATTACATTCCAGATGGTAAAAAGATCGTTCTTCAATCGGAAAATGGCCTTCTAGGTATTGGACCTTATCCAAGTGAAGGCGAGGTTGATCCTGACTTAATTAATGCAGGAAAAGAAACGGTTACTGCAATGCAAGGAGCCGCTTATTTTGATAGTGCCGAGTCATTTGCAATGATTCGAGGAGGACATATTGACGTGGCCATTTTAGGTGGAATGGAAGTTTCGAAGAATGGTGATCTTGCGAATTGGATGATACCTGGAAAGATGATTAAAGGAATGGGAGGAGCAATGGATCTCGTTCATGGAGCAAAACGGATTGTGGTGATTATGGACCACGTTAACAAAAATGGAGAACCTAAAATTCTAAACTCATGTAGCCTCCCTCTAACAGGGAAAGGTGTTGTCAATCGCATTATTACGGAGCGAGCTGTTCTTGATATTACGGTTGAAGGACTTGTATTAAAAGAAGTGGCAACTGGCTATAGTATTGAGCAAATTCAAGCGTCAACAGAACCAGAACTAATAATAAATAATCCCATATTAGACGCCTTTTAGATTTTAATTTTGAGTCGAAAAGGAAATAGCGCAGTCAAATGACTGCGCTATTTTAAATTTAACGGTGCTTATCATATACATTTTTTTTCGAAACGTCACGTATTTTTTGTACTTCATCGGGTGTTAAGTCTGGTGCATTCTGTGCGGTAATGTTTGCAAGAAGTTGTTCACTTCGACTAGCTCCGGGAATAACGGTGGCTACAGCAGGGTGAGCAAGTGCATATTTAAGTGCCGTCTGAGTCATATTGCGCTTGTCCCCTTTTATCTCATTCAGCTGTTTAACCGTTTCAAGAACATCAAATTTAGAATAGTCGAGAAAACCATCTTCTTTAATTTTTTCATCGTATCGATCTGTTAACATTCCTTTAGCGAGAGGACCCCTAGCAATGACACTAATGTTATTGTTATGCAATAAATCTAGCATTTCTTCTTCAGGCCGACGATCTAGTATACTATATTGCATCATGACTGAAGCGATAGAAGATTTCTTTACAAATTCACGAATCACATTTGGTCGAATGCTAGAAATCCCATATTCAATAATGAGGCCTTCAGATTTTAATTCCTCGAAAGCCTCGATCGTTTCATCAATCGGATCTTCAATCGTACCACCATGTAGTTGGAAAAGGTCAATATGATCTGTTTTCAAACGTCTCAAACTTTCTTTTAAGGCTCCCTTAATATGCTTTTTAGAAGGGTCCCAGAACCATCCCTCTTTCCCTTCCTCGAAATGATTCCCTGCCTTGGTTGCAAGAACAACTGAATCTCTTCGATCACGCAATGCCTCTCCAACGATTTCTTCATTTAAACCGAAGTCATACAAATCTGCTGTATCAATAAATGTAACGCCGTTATCGATCGCCTCATGAATGAGTGAGACAGCTTTCGCTCGATCGGTACCTAGAGACATGGTTCCTAGTCCGATTTCACTAACATGTAGCTTTGAGTTGCCAATTTGATTGGTTTTCATAACGAAGCATACCTCCCAAAATTAATTCTATTTTAAGTGTACCGTTATACGCGATTTCACGCCAATGATATGCTGGTAATTGGTGTCTTGTCACGTGGAAAATCACCTGCTATAGTAAAAGCACTGGGAGGGGAGAATGATGAAAGAAGCGTTATTAATTATTGATATGAGCAATGACTTTATTCACGATCAAGGTGGACTTACTTCAGGAAAAGTAGGGCAGGAGATCGTTCCAAATATTATCACGCTCGCAAACGAGTTTCTTGAAGAAGGAAAGGAAGTTGTCATATGTATGGATGCCCATCAAGAAAATGATGAGCACTTTAAGATTTGGCCCGTACATAATGTTATCGGATCCTGGGGCCAGGACTTATATGGGGAATTGAAAACTTGGTTTGAAGCGAATCAAAATCTTGCACAAGTAACCTATGTACCTAAACCAGAATATGACGCTTTTTATAACACAAACCTGGAAGAAATATTGAAGAGCAAAAACATAGACACCGTTCATCTCTCAGGCGTATGTACCGATATATGTGATTTTTTAACCGCTTATGGTGCCTATGCAAGAGGGTTTCATACCGTTGCTCAAAGCAATTGTATGGCTACATTTTCTGAACACCATGATGTTTTTTTACAGCAAATGAAAAACATCTTCAAAACCGACATTCGTTAAAGCAGAAACGCTGCCACAATATCTGGCAGCGTTTCTTGTTTATTGAATTAATCTCAAGTGCGATTTTGTACGAACTGCAGGGGCGTGAATCCATTCTTCAATCGTTTCATAATGATTCATATAGTGTCTGATCATTAATTGAATTTGCTTTGGTTTTCCAACCATCGTAATCCCATTCGGCTGAATATAAACTTTCATAATCAAGACCTCCTAAATAGTTCGATACGGTGCTATCTTTCCCTATTATTTGTCTCATGTGATAGACTTTATGTATCGATTATAATTTTTAGAACCAGGAGATGATGAAGCAATGGACCATTTATATGAAAAGACCTTGCACTCAGAAACGATTTATGAAGGTAGGATTATTGACGTTAGAGTAGAGGATGTGCAGTTACCGAATGGTAAACAAAGCAAGCGAGAATTAATTGATCATCCCGGTGCAGTTGCGATTATTGCTCAAACACCTGATGATAAAATACTCGCGGTTAGGCAATATCGTAAAGCGCTTGGCAAAGCGATTGTAGAAATACCAGCAGGTAAACTTGAGCAAGGTGAAGAGCCTGAATTAACTGCTGTGCGTGAACTAGAAGAAGAAACCGGTTATACGTGTGAAAAACTTGAAAAAGTGATTTCGTTCTATACATCTCCGGGCTTTGCTAATGAGCTTGTCCATTTATATGTTGCCAAAGGATTAACAAAAAAGGGAGAACAGGCCGCTGATGAAGATGAATTTCTTGATCTACTTCATTTATCAATAGAAGAAATGGAAGAAATGGTAGATAGCCAGGAGATTCATGACGCAAAAACGGCATATGCGATCATGTATTTAAAAATGAAGCTCATGAAATGAAGTCATGTTATGCAGACTTCCATATTCATATTGGGAGGACAAGGACCAATAAAGCAGTAAAAATAACAGGAGCAAAGTCTTTAACCCTATCTGCAATCTTAAAAGAAGCGAGATCGAGAAAAGGTCTTGATATGATTGGTGTCATTGATTGTCACGTTCCTGAAGTAATGGCAGAGTTGGAAGAATACATTGTTAGAGGTCAAGGGTATGAATTAAAAGATGGTGGCATTCGCTTCGGGTCGCTTACGCTCATTTTAGGAACCGAAATTGAAATCTATGATGAAAACTGCCACGGTCCCATTCACGTATTAGTGTATTTGCCGAATTTATCAAAAATGAAACATTTTTCAGAGTGGCTTAATTCTCGCATGAAAAACGTCTCGCTTAGCTCACAGCGGATCTATGAAAAGGCTGAAGTTATTCAAGAGAAAACAAGAGAACTTGCTGGTTTATTCATACCTGCTCATGTATTTACGCCATTTAAAAGTCTTTATGGTAAAGGGGTTAATCGGTCAATAAGTGAAGTGCTGGATCTTAATAAAATAGACGGAATTGAACTAGGACTTTCGTCAGATACGCAAATGGCAGATCAGATCCAGGAGCTTCATACTTTCCCTTATTTAACTAATTCTGATGCGCACTCCATACAAAAAATGGCTAGGGAATATCAGCTATTATCTTTAAGAGAGGCGTCATTTACAGAATGGTCGAAGGCTTTAAAAGGAGTTGAAGGGCGAGGGATTAAAGCGAATTTTGGCTTAAGTCCAAAGTTAGGTAAGTATTATAGAACTAGTTGTTCTCAATGTCACACCCCTGTACTTCAAACCCATTGCGAAGTTTGTGGTAGTCATAAAATAGTGAAAGGAGTATTGAATCGAATTCAAGAATTAAGTTCAGCTTCCACTCATCCTATGCGCCCGCCTTATATTCACCATGTTCCCTTAGATTTTCTTCCAGGACTTGGTCCGAAAACATTCGAACGGCTTTTAGCTGTTTTTGGAACCGAAATGAACATTCTCCATGCCGTTAGCGAAAGTGATTTGGCTAATGTAGTAGGTGAACCACTCGCTCATCTAATTGTCCTTTCACGAAGTGGAGAACTTGCATTAAAACAAGGCGGTGGTGGGACATACGGAAAGGTCATCAAGCAGAAGAGATAATCTATCGATTAGTCATACGTTTCACTCCCTTTTCATAGACTTTACCAAAGGTGGTATGAAGGGGGAAGACGTATGAGTCGTAGTAGACGTCTAAAGCAAATGATATCCGCTCATCTATCAGATCAGTTATCTCTCTACACATTTATTGCGGTTTTGTTTCTGATGGGAATTGTGTTTGGAGCTGTTATCGTAAATAGTTTAAGTTTCACTCAAAAAGAAGAACTTGCGGTTTATTTAACTCGTTTTTTTGGACAGGTATCCGATGGCCAATTTGCATCATCTTCTGAAATGTTTCAGCAAAGTTTAACACACTATGCGAAGTATATCGGTTTGATGTGGCTTCTTGGTCTTACAATTATCGGTCTCCCTATTGTGTTAGTGATGCTTTTTCTAAAAGGAATTGTTGTAGGGTTTACTGTAGGGTTTCTAGTTAACCAAATGAGTTGGAAAGGCTTTTTGTTGGCTTTCGTTTCTGTATTTCCACAAAACATCCTAGCCGTTCCGGTAATGATTGTGGTAGCTACAGCTTCTTTAACATTTTCACTTAGGCTAATGAAACAATTAGTTATGAAAAGAAGGTCAGAACCAATCCTCCCTCCATTCATGAGGTTTTCGGCTCTGATTTTGTGTGCTTTGGTGATTTTATGTGTTGCAGCGTGGTTTGAAGCCTATTTATCACCTGGATTAATAAAAGCAGTTGTAGATATAAAATAATGTTGAAATAAATATCAGATAATAACAATTACAATTTCGGGTTGATAATGATTTTAATTTGACACCGTTTTGCCTACTGCTTATAATGAAAATGGCATCGATCGAGGGAGGGAAATGGGACATGGAAAGCAGAATCGATCGAATTAAGAAACATCTTCATTCTCAAAGCTATAAGCTAACACCTCAACGGGAAGCAACCGTACGGGTCCTTCTTGAGAACGAAGAAGACCATTTAAGTGCTGAAGATGTGTATTTACTCGTTAAAGAGAAATCTCCTGAAATTGGCCTAGCAACGGTTTATCGTACGCTTGAGCTACTAGCTGAATTAAAAATCGTTGATAAAATCAATTTTGGCGATGGTGTGTCAAGGTTTGATCTAAGACAAGAGGGTGCTGCCCATTTTCATCATCACCTGGTTTGTATTGAGTGTGGTGCAGTAGATGAAATTCAGGAAGATTTGCTTGGAGATGTAGAAAAAGTAGTTGAAAACGATTGGAACTTTAAAATCAAAGATCATCGTCTAACGTTTCATGGAATCTGTTATCGCTGCCAAAAGCAGGAAGATAAAGAACAGTCAGAACAAGCTGTTAATCATAGTTAATAGTTAAAACAATTTTTGTGACCCTACAATTCCTAACGATGTATAAAAAACTCCATCTCTGGCATACCTTTTACTAGAGATGGAGGTGCGTTAGATTGAAACAGGGTCTATTGGTTGTTTTAGATACAATGAAAGTTTTCTTGCTTTTTACTGGATGTACTTTACTATTTTACTTTGGCATTCTCTGGGTAAATCAAGAATACCAGAATTACCATCGCTATGATGTGCCACAAGGAAAAGCGGTGAAAGTCGTTCAAATGGAATCGGATACTCAGCTCACTTTCCTTGAAAGGCTCAATTTGTTTTACCAGACAGGTGAATAAGGGAGCGTTTGCAATGAAAGATCAGGTACAGGATTTTTTGCATTATTTAATCGTTGAGCGAAGCCTGTCCAAAAATACGCTCGATGCATACAGGCGAGATCTCGCTCAATATTTAAAGCATTTAAATGAATATGAGAATATATCTTCATTGAATGATGTTCGTCGCATGCATATTGTAAACTATCTCTATGCTCTTAGAGACAGTGGGAAAGCATCCACTACAATTGCTCGTAATATTGCATCCATACGAGCATTTCATCAGTTTTTACTTCGGGAGAAGGCTGCTGAACAGGATCCTTCTGTACATATCGAAACTCCCAAAACAGAGCGGAAGTTACCTAAAATCCTATCAACAGCAGAAGTTGAGCAATTATTGGAAGCTCCAGATTATTCTACCCCCTTTGGTAAACGTGATCGCGCGATGCTAGAGGTGTTATATGCGACGGGTTTACGCGTTAGTGAATTAATTGAATTGAAAATGGAAGATATCCATTTAACGATGGGATTTATTCGAACAATAGGTAAGGGAAATAAAGAAAGAATCGTTCCGTTAGGTAAAATGGCAAGAGATGCTCTCACGACCTATCTTGATGAAGGTAGGGGGCAATTAATGAAAAAGAATCGAACGGATATGCTGTTTTTGAATCATCGTGGTGAAAGCTTATCAAGGCAAGGGTTCTGGAAAATTCTTAAGAAGCTTGCAGTAAAAGCAAACATTCTTAAGCCTCTTACGCCACATACGTTAAGACATTCATTTGCAACCCATTTATTAGAAAATGGCGCTGATTTGAGAGCGGTACAGGAGCTTCTTGGACATGCCGATATTTCTACAACACAGATTTATACACATGTGACTAAAGCGAGGCTAAAGGATATTTATTCCACTTATCATCCTAGAGCCTAATAAAGGCACTCTCCAGAAAGAGGTCTGGTCTTTGGCCAGATTTTTTCTTTTTTCTGCTTTCGTAAACGCATTCACATATGTGTTTTTTGTTTTTTCAAGGGAATAATAATCTTGAATGGATAATGAACGAGGAGGATAAACATGACTAAACGTTTTAAAAGAGTATTTTTAGTTGTAATGGATTCAGTAGGAATCGGTGAAGCACCGGATGCTGAACAATTTGATGATCTAGGTGCAGATACATTGGGGCATATTGCAGACCATATGAATGGCCTCAAGATGCCGAATATGGAAAAGTTAGGTCTTGGAAATATTCGTGAACTTAATGGCGTCTCGAGCGTTGAGAAGCCTATGGCACATTATACTAAAATGATGGAAGCCTCGAACGGTAAAGATACGATGACTGGACACTGGGAGATCATGGGCCTTCATATTGAACAACCGTTCCGTACGTTTCCTGAAGGTTTTCCTGATAAGCTCATTTCAGAACTTGAAAATAGAACTGGAAGAAAGATTATTGGGAATAAACCTGCCTCAGGTACGGAAATTTTAGTAGAACTTGGCGAGGAACATGTCAAAACAGGCGCACTTATCGTATATACTTCGGCAGATTCTGTATTGCAAATCGCTGCACACGAAGATGTTGTGCCACTTGATGAACTTTATCATATTTGTGAGATTGCAAGAGAAATGACGAAGGCAGAAGAATATATGGTTGGGAGAGTAATCGCAAGGCCATTTCTAGGTGAGCCAGGCGACTTTAAACGCACTTCCAATCGCCATGATTATGCGCTTAAGCCGTTTGGACATACGGTTATGAATGAATTAAAAGACAATGGGAAAGACGTTATTGCAATCGGAAAGATTTCAGATATTTATGACGAAGAAGGTGTAACAAAGTCTCTTCGTACGAAATCAAATATGGACGGCATGGATAAGTTGCTTGAAACTCAACAAATGCAATTTGAAGGAATCAGCTTCCTAAACCTCGTCGACTTTGATGCATTATATGGGCATAGAAGAGACCCGCAAGGTTATGGTGAAGCGCTAGAAGAGTATGACGAGAGATTAACGGAAGTTCTCGATCGAATGGAAGAAGATGATTTGTTATTGATCACAGCCGATCATGGGAATGATCCAATTCATCATGGAACAGATCATACACGTGAATATGTTCCATTACTTGCCTACCATAAAGGGATAAAAGAAGCAGTAGATCTCGGTATTCGTGACACATTTGCTGATATTGGAGCAACAATTGCGGATAATTTTGATGTAACGTTACCAAAACACGGGACAAGCTTTCTTAAAAAGCTTTAAGAATCAAGAGGAGGAACGAAAATGACAATTAAACAAGAAATCCAAGATGCATCATCCTATATACAAAGTCAAGTTGGAGAGTTTCGTCCAGAAATCGGGCTGATCTTAGGTTCTGGTCTTGGTGTACTGGCTGAAGAAATTGAAAACCCTGTCCAAATCCCCTATAGTGACATTCCGAATTTCCCCGTCTCAACAGTTGAAGGGCACGCTGGACAATTTGTATTCGGAACGTTAAATGGAAAAGCAGTAGCAGCCATGCAGGGGCGTTTTCACTTTTATGAAGGTTATTCAATGGATAAAGTAACATTCCCCGTTCGAGTGATGAAAGAACTTGGGATTCTAAAAGTAATCGTAACGAATGCTGCAGGTGGTATAAATGAAGAGTTCCAACCTGGAGATTTAATGGTTATTGCTGATCACATTAATAACTTTGGAACAAATCCATTAATTGGACCAAATAGCAATGAGTTTGGACCACGTTTCCCGGATATGTCTACCGCTTATTCAATGGATCTTCAACATTTAGCACAAGATACGGCAACAGAACTTGGAATGAAACTACAATCTGGCGTATATGTCGGAAATACCGGACCAACTTATGAAACCCCAGCAGAGGTTCGCATGCTGCGTACATTGGGTGGCGATGCAGTAGGTATGTCTACTGTACCAGAAGTTATTATTGCAAGACACGCAGGCATGGATGTACTTGGAATCTCTTGTATTTCAAATATGGCAGCTGGAATCCTCGATCAACCACTTCATCATGACGAAGTGATTGAAACAACGGAGAAGGTAAAGTCGAACTTTCTGCTTTTAGTTAAAACAATTGTAAGTAAAATGGGTTAAGATACAAAGGAGAGCGATTAAATGAGAATGGTTGATGTTATTCAGAAAAAACGAAATGGAAAAGAATTGACGAAAGAAGAAATCAATTTCTTTATTGAAGGTTATACAAAAGGCGACATCCCTGATTACCAGGCATCTGCTTTAATGATGGCGATTTATTTCAATGGAATGAAATCAAATGAAACAGCATTGCTTACTCAGGCAATGGTGGAGTCCGGAGAAACGATTGATCTGTCTGCTATTAAAGGACATAAAGTGGACAAGCACTCAACGGGCGGTGTAGGTGACAAGACAACATTTATTGTTGGTCCACTGGTAGCGTCTGTTGGTGTCCCGGTAGCTAAAATGTCTGGGAGAGGTTTAGGGCACACTGGCGGTACACTAGACAAGCTTGAGTCCATTAAAGGCTTCCATATTGAAATGACAAAGGAAGAGTTTGTTAATAATGTCAATACCCACAAACTATCTGTAGCAGGACAAACGGGCAATCTTGCTCCTGCTGACAAAAAATTGTATGCATTGCGCGATGTAACAGCGACTGTTGATTCGATTCCTCTAATCGCAGGCTCAATCATGAGTAAAAAGCTAGCTTCGGGAGCGGATGGAATCGTTCTTGATGTGAAGACTGGCTCTGGTGCATTTATGAAGAAACTAGAAGATTCTGAAGCGCTCGCTAGAGAAATGGTTAATATCGGAAACAACCTCGGTAGAAACACAGTAGCGGTGATTAGCGACATGAGTCAACCGCTTGGTTTTGAAGTGGGGAATGCCAATGAAGTACGTGAAGCATGTCAGGTTCTTCAAGGAGAGAATATTGAGGATCTGCGTCTTCTATCTCTCGAACTCGCTTCTCATATGACAGTTATTGCTGGTGCATTTGATGATTTTGATACAGCGTATAAAACGCTTGAAGAAAATTTACAAAATGGGAAGGCGTTTGAATCATTTAGAACGCTCGTTCAAGCTCAAGGTGGAGATGTTAGTGTCATTGATGACCTTTCTAAATTGCCACAAGCAAAACATGATATTGACGTAACGGCACAGCAAGACGGATACGTTACAGAAATTGATGCTGAATCAGTTGGCGTGGCAGCTATGTATCTTGGGGCAGGAAGAGCAACCAAGGACGATCAAATTAACCACGGGGTAGGAATTACACTTAAGAAAAAAGTTGGCGATAAAGTAGAGAAAGGTGAAGCGCTTGTTGTTCTTCACAGCGATGAAGAAGACGTTCAAAACTCGATTAATAAGATTAATGAAGCGTACACGGTTTCTAAACAAGCTACTGAAAAACCTCAACTTATATATAAAGTGATTAACTAAATAATGCTTCGTTATCCTTTCAAGGAGTCTCAATTTGAGGCTTCTTTTTTTGCGTTTATTGTTGATATCCGTTTGGAGGATCAAGAATTCGTATATTTTTCCAACATGTTGGAAATCCTTGTAATACTAAGAATGGAGGGATCACCAATGAAAGTTGTTGCAACAGCGCTCGCCTTCTTGCTGGGAGGAACCCTACTTGTTCCTTCTTTTACCCATGCAGAAGAAGCAAAGCTAAAAATCGCAGAGAATTCTTCTTCTGCAATTCTGATTGAGCGAGATACAGGTGAAGTATTGTTTGAAAAAGATAGTGATAAAAAGCTTCCTCCTGCGAGTATGACAAAAATCATGACGATGATCTTAATTATGGAAGCGATAGAAAGTGGCAAAATAAGCCTTGATCAGAAGGTAAGAGCAAGTGAATATGCTGCATCAATGGGTGGTTCGCAGATTTTCCTTGAAGCAGGAGAGGAAATGACTGTTAACGATATGCTGAAAGGCATCGCAATCGCTTCTGGTAATGATGCTTCTGTTGCGATGGCAGAAGCGATCGCTGGTTCGGAAGAAGAATTTGTTAAGTTAATGAATGACAAAGCGGAATCAATGGGTCTTAGTCATACCCATTTTGTTAATCCGACTGGTTTGCCTGCGGAAGATCATTACTCAACAGCAAATGATATGGCATTAATGGCGAAAGAGCTCCTAAAATATGAATTGATTACAACATATACTGGCTTGTATGAAGACTATTTAAGGCAGGATACAGATAAAAAATTCTGGCTTGTTAACACAAATAAACTTGTTAAATTTTATCCTGGTGTTGATGGTTTAAAGACTGGATTTACAAGTGAAGCAAAATATTGTCTTACTGCTACAGCAAAGCGAGATAACATGCGAGTTGTTGCGGTCGTCATGGGTGCTCCTTCTCCAAAAGTACGTAATGCTGAGATTACAAAACTGTTTGATTATGCGTTTTCTCAATACAAAACCCAAAAACTATTCGATCGTAACAACGTTGTCACAGAAGTGAAAGTAAATAAAGGAGATCAGTCTTCTATGTCTGTTGTCACTTCTGAACGTGTCTCTGTTTTACTAAAAAAAGGCCAGGAAAACGGTGATATAACAACGAGTATTAAAATCAAAAAGGATATTGAAACGCCTGTAAAGCAAGGGGATGAGGTGGGTGAGCTGTCAGTGAAAATTGACGGGCATGTGACAGCAACCTCCCCTGTTATATCTGCGGAAAATATAAACAAAGCTTCCTGGTGGCAGCTGATGAAACGAACGGCGGCGCAGTTCGCCAAAGCACCTACCCAAACTGTCAAGTGATCACCACTTTCATCGAATCAACACTAGTTTTGTCAGGAAGAAGGAATTAACCCTGTAAAGAGAGAAAAAACTCACAAGCAAACATGAGGAGGAATGTTACGTGAGTCTTTCGATCAATCTTGAAGTGAGACATCCCGTTCTTTTGATTCGACTTAATGGAGAGTTGGATCATCATACGTCAGAAGAACTAAGAGACAGGGTAGATACGATTATTGAAGAACGTAAAATTGAGCATATTGTACTTAGTCTCGAAGGACTATCTTTTATGGATAGTTCTGGTCTTGGTGTTGTTCTAGGCCGTTACAATAAAGTGAAAAGTTTTGGTGGAGAAATGGTTGTCTGCTCGATTTCCCCCCCTGTTAAGCGTTTGTTTGAAATGTCTGGACTCTTTAAAATCGTGAGACTAGAAGCTGACGAACAGCATGCTCTCGCAACTTTGGGGGTGGCATAATGAGAAATCGAATGGAATTAGAATTTTCTGCGCTTAGTCAAAATGAATCTTTCGCTCGTGTAACGGTTGCTGCTTTTATTGCTCAGCTTGATCCTACTGTCGATGAATTAACCGAGATCAAAACCGTTGTTTCAGAGGCTGTTACGAATGCCATTATTCATGGATATGAGCAAAACGGAGAAGAAAAGGTTTATATTTCTGTGGAGTTAAATGACGATACGGTTAATTTAACGATTCGTGATCATGGTGTTGGTATTCTAGACCTTGAGGAGGCAAGACAGCCACTATATACCTCAAAGCCTGAATTAGAAAGATCAGGTATGGGATTCACAATTATGGAAAATTTTATGGATGAGGTTAAAGTAGAATCGGCTAGTGGACAGGGAACAACGATTCACTTAATGAAGTACCTATCAAAAAATAAAGCGTTATGTAATTAAGGGGACCTGCATATGGACGTGGAGGTTAGAAAAGGGAAGCAGTCGCAACTAAAGCCTGATGAAGTGAAGGAATTGATCAAACATAGCCAGGATGGAGACCAGGCGGCGCGAGATCTTATTGTTGAAAAGAATATGCGTCTCGTTTGGTCAGTTGTACAACGATTTCTAAATAGAGGGTATGAAGCGGATGATCTCTTTCAGATCGGGTGTATCGGTCTGCTAAAATCTGTTGATAAATTTGATTTAAGTTACGATGTTAAATTCTCCACATATGCAGTTCCGATGATTATCGGAGAAATCCAGCGCTTTATACGTGATGATGGGACTGTGAAAGTGAGTCGGTCTCTTAAAGAAACGGGAAATAAAGTACGGAAAGCAAAAGATGAGCTATCCAAAACCCTTGGAAGAACGCCAACAGTAAATGAAATTGCAGAACGAATCGAGGTCACACCAGAAGAGGTTGTTCTGGCTCAAGAAGCGGTACGAGCTCCTTCTTCCATACACGAAACTGTTTATGAAAACGATGGAGATCCAATTACACTTTTAGATCAAATTGCTGATAACACAGACACCGCCTGGTTTGATAAATTAGCTCTAAAGGAAGCACTTCAGTATCTTGATACGAGAGAAAGGTTAATCGTTTATTTAAGGTACTACAAAGATCAAACCCAGTCTGAAGTAGCGGAACGCCTTGGCATTTCTCAAGTTCAAGTTTCGAGATTAGAAAAGAAGATTTTAAAACAAATAAAAGAACAGATGAGTAAATAACTCATCTGTTCTTTTTGTGTTTAAAAAGAGAAGTGATAAGAATGAACGTCGAATTCGCTTTAGGGAATTAATGGTACTTATGTAGCACGAGAATGAGAGTGATTTGGGAGAAACATACTATAACCAATATGCCCCTTGAATAAGGAGGTGAAGGACCATGGAAAGTGAGATGATCTATCTTCGACTAAGGCAGAAGAAGAAGGTCCCCCCAAATAAAGAACTTTTGATTGGAGATATTGCCCAGTTAATAGGAGAAGACAAGAATTGTGCCAAAGTAGAAAAAATCCCCATTTATCAAGTAACAAAAGAAGATAAAAATTTGGTTGTTATCGATGTAATGAAAGTGATAACAGCAATCCAAAAAGTGATGAATCATATTGAGGTTCAAGTTGTTGGTCCTACACAAACAATTGTTGAAGTTCAATATCCTAAGAAAAAACTAGCACCTGTTTATTTTGTGTTTATCTGGTTTTTATTATTTATTGGGGCTGCTCTCGCGATCATGAACTTCCACGAAGATGTCAGTATGAGAGAAGTGCATCAACAGATTTATAAAATTGTGACTGGAATTGATAATCCGAAGCCCTTGCTTCTGCAAGTGCCCTATTCACTTGGTCTCGGAATCGGGATGGTTCTCTTCTTTAACCATCTTTTTAAAAAGCGATTTAATGAAGAGCCAAGTCCTTTGGAAGTAGAAATGTTTAATTACCAACAAGATCTTGACCAATATGTCATTGTCCATGAAAACGATGAGAATGGTCATAACAAACCATGAATGCTCAGTTTCTACTCGTAATGCTTATTGGTTTTGCGGAAGGAATTGCTGTAGGAGCTGGGTTCGTTGCTTTTCTTTCGGTTCTTGGTATTATTCCCCGTCTTACACAGCTATCAAAGACTCTACATCTTATTCGCTTTTACGAATGGGGAATAATTATTGGGGCTATTGTATCAAGCTGGTTATCTTTACGAAACCCAACTTTAAACCTCCCTAAATTTGTAGTTATCCCAATTGGACTTGGAGCGGGAGTGTTTATTGGTATGTTAGCGGCTGCCTTAACGGAAGTTTTAAACGTTCTTCCTATACTAACGAAACGAATTGGATTTATCGATAAGATCTTGCTTTTACTAATGGCCATTGTGTTAGGAAAGGTTTTCGGATCATTGTTTCATTGGACAATTTTTGTAAATGGAGGTTTAAAATAATGGCAAATTCGTTGAACGACCAGAAACAATATACAAAAAATATTAAAACTTATCAGCCAAAACCGCCTTATTTATTAAATGTGGTGAAAGCATTTGTTGTAGGAGGATTTATTTGTATGTTTGGCCAGGGAGTACAGAATTTTTATATGAACGTCTTTAACTTTTCAGAAAAAAATGCAGGAAATCCAACGGTTGCCACACTGATCCTTATCGCGGCGCTTTTAACTGCTTTTGGTTGGTATGACAAAATTGGACAATTTGCAGGTGCAGGTTCTGCGGTACCTGTAACGGGTTTTGCAAATTCAATTACAAGCGCAGCTCTTGAACATAAAAGTGAGGGCATTGTACTTGGAATTGCAACGAACATGTTCAAACTTGCTGGTTCGGTCATCGTGTTTGGTGTTGTTGCAGCATACATTGTCGGCATACTCAGAATGCTCTTTAAAGCGCTGATATAAGGAGAGAATTGTTATGAAGTCAGGAAAACAAACTTGGGAGTTCTCTACTGTTTTTTTGCAGTCTGTAGGGACAGCGGTTGGTCCTAAAGAAGCTGAGGGGCCGTTTGGAGATTCGTTTGATGTCACCTATAGTAACCTTCATTGTGACCAGGATAATTGGGAACTGGCAGAAAGAAAGTTACTAGAGGATGCGGTAGAAAGTTGTTTATCAAAAAAGGAATTAACCCACAATGATGTTGACATTTTTGTGGCAGGTGATTTATTGAATCAAATTGTTAGTGCCACTTATACAGCTAGAACAAATCAAATTCCTTTTCTTGGCGTTTTTGGAGCATGTTCTACCTCGATGGAATCTCTAGCCATTGCTTCATCGTTAGTAGAAGGTGGATTTGCTAATAAAGCTATTGCGGGAGTAAGTAGCCATAATGCAACAGCAGAAAGGCAGTTTCGATACCCAACAGAATATGGTGGTCAAAAGCCTGGAACGGCTACCTCGACTGTTACGGGTGCAGGTGCCGCATTAATTAGTCAAGAACCATCGGATATAAGAATTTCCGCAGCAACAATTGGCCGAGTGGTGGATTGGGGAATAAAGGATCCATTTGATATGGGGAGTGCAATGGCGCCAGCTGCAGCAGATACACTAGCGACTCACTTTACGGATTTAAATATTGAACCTTCAGCGTATGATCTTATCGTTACCGGTGACTTATCAGCTGTAGGGTCTCCGATTGTAAGAGATTTGTTAAGTGAAAAAGGATTTGACATTACTAACAATCATAATGATTGCGGGCTGATGATTTACAGACCAGATCAAAAAGAAGTATTTGCTGGTGGAAGTGGGTGTGCTTGTTCTGCCGTCGTCACATATGGTCACCTTATTGACCTTCTAAAAAAGGGGAATTATAACAAAATTCTTGTTACAGCAACAGGATGTTTGCATAGTCCCGTAATGGTTCAGCAAAAAGAATCAATGCCTGCTATTGCTCACGCGGTCGTATTTGAACGAGTTGGAGGTGTGAAATAGTGGAATATTTTATCGCTTTTGCAGTCGGTGGTGGTATCTGTGTCATCGGTCAATTATTACTTGATATTTTCAGATTAACTCCAGCTCACGTCATGTCTTCTTTTGTTGTAGCAGGAGCAGTGCTTGATGGATTTGGGATTTATGATCGCCTTATTGAATTTGCTGGAGCTGGTGCGACTGTACCAATTACTAGCTTTGGTCATTCACTTCTCCATGGTGCTATGCAACAAGGGGAAGAACACGGCTTCATTGGCATTGCAATGGGAATATTTCAATTAACCTCCGCAGGTATTTCTTCTGCAATTGTTTTTGGATTTATTGTAGCCATATTATTTAAACCAAAGGGGTGAAAATCATGAAAAAGCGGCGGGTGATCTTCGTCACTGACGGAGACCTTTATGCGCAAAAAGCAATAGAAAAAGTAGCTTCAGATATTGGAGGAAGATGCATTAGTCAATCTGCAGGAAATCCTACCCCGCTTGCTGGTTACGAAATTATCGCTCTTATTAAAGAAGCTCCTCATGATCCAGTTTTTGTTATGTTCGATGATAGTGGATTTCCGGGTGAAGGATATGGGGAACTTGCTATGCAATCTGTTGCTGAAGATGAAAGCATTGAACTACTTGGAGCTATTGCAGTCGCATCCAGAACTCATTTTTCAGAATGGACGAGGGTAGATGTCTCCATTGATCGTGACGGAGAATTGACACATTATGGAGTGGACAAAAATGGATTTGCAGATATGGAGGCGGGGAGAATAGATGGCGACACGGTGTCAATCTTAGATAAATTAAACCTTCCCATTATTATAGGTGTCGGTGATATAGGTAAAATGTCGGGTTATGATGATCCGGAAGTTGGTTCGCCTATAACATTGAAAGCCGTTCAAATTCTGCTAGAAAGGAGCGGTTTTTATGACCACTAAAATCGATAATAAACAAAAAATATTTAAAAAGATAAAAGACAACGAAGAATTTTTAAAGAAATCAATCGGAATTGGAAAAAGTTTTGATGTAGGAGTTCGAAAACTTAAGATTCTTAACAAAGAAGTTCAGTTTTACTATTGTACAGGGCTTTGTGACACATCCATCATTGTAGAAATTATGCGAGAGCTAATGGAGGTTGATGATCATCATCGATTAACGGTTAAATTTGAGCAGGTGATACATAATCATTTGCCACATCAGCAGGTCACAGAGGTTGAAACGTTCGATGAAGTCGTCGACCAGGTTTTATCTGGATTAATTGCAGTTTTTATGGAAGGCGAAGAAATCGCTTATATTATTGATGTTCGAAAGTATCCAGGTAGAACGCCACAGGAGCCAGATACAGAGAAAGTTATTAGAGGTTCACGTGATGGTTTTACTGAAAACATTATTGAAAATACGGCCTTAACTAGACGCCGTATACGAGATGGTCGATTACGGAATGAAATTTTTCAAGTTGGAGAACGGTCTAAAACAGACGTATGTATTACCTATATTCAAGATGTGGCCAATCCAAATTTGGTTAAAATTATAAAAAAGAAATTAAAAGAAATTAACATTGATGGTATTCCAATGGCCGATAAAACGGTAGAAGAGTTTCTTGTGCACCAGGCAGGTAACCCTTTTCCACTTGTGCGATATACGGAAAGGCCTGATGTTGCCGCTACTCATTTACTTGAAGGGCACGTGTTAATCATCGTAGACACTTCACCAAGCGTTATTATAACACCAACTACTTTTTTTCATCATGTTCAACATGCTGAAGAATATCGAGAAGCACCTTTACCAGGCGCGTTTTTAAGATGGGTCCGATTTGGTGGGATGTTAGCTGCGCTACTCTTGCTACCTCTGTGGTTATTAGCCGTATATGAACCGCAGTTACTGCCTAAAACGATCGACTTTATCGGTCCGAACGATGAAACAAATGTGCCGATATTTGTTCAAATTATTCTTGCTGAAGTAGGGATCGAAACGCTGAGGATGGCTGCTATACACACGCCAACGCCACTTTCCACTGCCATGGGATTAATTGCAGCCGTGTTGATCGGACAGATTGCCATTGATGTCGGATTATTCGTTCCAGAAGTTATCCTATATGTTTCGATTGCTGCAATAGGATCATATGCAACACCAAGTTATGAATTATCGATTGCAAATAAACTTGTAAGGATTCTTCTTTTATTCCTTGTCTTTTTCTTTCGAGTGCCGGGATATATGATTGGAATTACGGCAATCATTTTATTCCTTGTTGCGTTAAAACCTTTAAACACCCCCTACTTATGGCCGTTTATTCCTTTTAATCCTAAAGCCTTTATTCAAGTGTTGATTCGTGTATCAGTTCCGCTCACTAAACTACGTCCAAGCATTACAGAACCACAAAATGAAACGAAGCAACCAGACAAACCACTTGCCGAATCTTAAAAAGTATGATAATTTATTTCTTAATTGAATAGACCTCATTGAATGTAATGGGGATAGAGGCGCAAAGCGAATGAGTATGGTGTCTGAGCATAGAATGGAATGCGAGGATGATATCAGAAAGGTCAATTTGCCGAAGTGAGAAAAGAGCCATACTTTTCTTGCTGGGCTGCTGCTGAACAAGTTGCAGACTGTCACTGAAAGAGGAATTTTTTCGGTGGTGAGCTAATCCAACTCGTGAGGATACGGAGAAAACAGCCAATGTATCTATAAAGTTGGCTGTTTTTCTTATTTTGTGGAGGGTTGCTCGCATTCATATCAGCGAGAGGGGAGAAATGATCGTGAATTTATACGGAACGTCAGCAATTTCAGAAGAAGGCCATTTATCAGTTGGAGGCGTTGATACAGTAAAATTAAGTGAAAAATACGGGACGGCCTTATACGTTTATGATGTAGCGATGATTAGAGAGAAAGCGCGAGCATTTCGAAATGCTTTTGAACAGGAGAAGGTCAACTACCAAGTAGCCTATGCTAGTAAAGCATTCTCTTGTATGGCAATGATTCAACTTGCTGAAGAAGAAGGCTTAAGTCTTGATGTGGTTTCAGGTGGAGAACTCTATACAGCTTTAAAAGCAGGGTTTCCGGTAGAACGGATTCACTTTCATGGAAATAACAAAAGTGAAGCGGAAATTCGAATGGCGTTAGATGCAAAAATAGGGTGCTTTGTTGTGGATAACTTTTATGAGCTAACGTTACTTGAACAATTAGCGGAAGAGAAAAATGTGGTTGCAAATGTGCTTTTGCGTATTACTCCTGGAATTGAAGCACATACTCATGACTATATCTTAACTGGACAGGAAGATTCAAAATTTGGTTTTGATTTACAAAGTGGTCAAGTGGAACAAGCGGTTGTTCAAGCAACAAGCATGAAAGCTATTCACCTTCTTGGTCTTCATTGTCACATTGGTTCTCAAATCTTTGAAACGAATGGTTTTATAATGGCTATTGAGAAAATCTATCGTTATCTTGCTACGTGGTTTGAACTCTATGGGTATGAGCCAGAAGTTCTTAACCTAGGTGGAGGGTTTGGAATTCGGTATACTGAAGAAGATCATCCACTCCCAGTTGGAGACTATATCGAGGCAATGGTTAATGCTGTAAGAGCTCAGTTAGGTAATGAATTGAGAATCCCAGAAATTTGGATTGAGCCAGGACGTTCACTCGTTGGAGAAGCTGGCTTGACGTTATATACAGTAGGATCACACAAGAAAGTGCCAGAACTTCGTCATTATCTTGCAGTAGATGGAGGAATGACGGATAATTTGCGACCGGCCCTTTATCAAGCAAAGTATGAAGCAACGATTGCAAATCGCATGAATGAGCCGAAAGAACATGTTTATTCAGTTGCAGGAAAATGTTGTGAGTCAGGTGACATGTTAATCTGGGATTGCACATTACAGCGCGCCATAGCAGGAGATACGATGGCTGTATTTTCAACGGGGGCTTACGGGTATTCTATGGCAAATAATTATAACAGACTACCTCGACCAGCGGTGGTTTTTGTAGAAAATGGAGAAGCACAACTTGTCGTGAAGAGAGAATCTTTTGAGGATTTAATTCGTCATGACCTTCCATTAAAACAAGCGATTATTTCAAAATAACTTTGTAAAAGTAGAAATGATAGGGAACAGCTTAAGTATGTGCTATAATGAAAGAGCTTTGAAGAAAATTGTTAGTGCAGGAGGATTTATTTATGAAAAAAGGAACAATTGCATTTGATAATGGAGAAACAATTGAAATTGAGTTTTACCCGGAAGCAGCACCGAATACCGTTGCTAACTTTGAAAAGCTTGCTAACGAAGGTTTTTACAATGGTGTAAACTTTCACCGTGTTATCCCAGGTTTCGTAGCACAGGGGGGAGACCCAACAGGATCTGGAATGGGCGGACCAGGCTATTCGATCGATTGTGAAACAGAAGGAAACCCTCATAAGCACGTAGCTGGTTCATTGTCTATGGCTCATGCAGGTAAAAATACAGGTGGAAGCCAGTTTTTCCTTGTTCATGAACCTCAGCCTCACCTTGACGGTGTTCACACTGTTTTTGGTCAGGTAACAGAAGGAATGGATACGGTTCTTCGCATTAAGCAAGGCGATGTGATGAAAGAAGTCAAGGTCTGGGACGAAGAATAGTTCAGATGCATCAAAACTAAATACTTTCCTTCGGGGTCGGGTGAAAGTCCCAACCGGCGGTGATGTCTAGCTAAAGCTAGCTAAGTCCGTGACCCGGTTGCGTAAGCAAACGGTGGATCTGGTGTGAAACCAGAACCGACAGTATAGTCTGGATGGGAGAAGGAAACTTATGACTAATCTCCTTTTGAATCGTGGATTCAAAAGGCTTATTTGGCATATAATTTTGACTCCCATAACACCGTTATGGGAGTTTTTTTATTCTCTTTCGTAACCACTAAGGAGAGTAGAAATGGAGCAAACACAATGAATCATAAGAATTTTATGAACACTGCTATTGAAATGGCTAAAAGTACAATTGGTCAAACACGTCCCAATCCTTCCGTTGGTTGTTTACTTGTAAATAATGGACGAATCGTAGGGATGGGCGCCCATTTGAAAGCTGGAGAAGGTCATGCAGAAATACAGGCTTTGAAAATGGCTGGGAGTGAAGCTGAGGGTAGCACGGCTTATGTCACGCTTGAGCCGTGTAGTCATCATGGTCGCACGCCTCCTTGTTCGGATGCTCTTATTCATGCAGGAGTTAGCGAAGTTTATGTAGCTAGTCAGGATCCGAATCCACTTGTAGCTGGTCAAGGCTTGTCCAAGTTACAAGCTGCAGGGATAAAGGTAACGGTTGGACTATTAGAGGAAGAAGCACTTAAATTGAATCGGATGTTCTTCCATTATATCTCTCATAAACGGCCATACGTCACTTTAAAAGCTGCAGCAACGTTAGATGGGAAAATTGCTTCACATACTGGTGATAGCAAATGGATAACAGGAGAAGAAGCTCGGAAAGATGTACATGCTTTCCGTCATCAGCATGACGCTATTTTAGTAGGAATTGGAACGGTTCTTTCAGACGATCCGTCCCTTACGACTCGATATGGAGAAGGTCTTTCTCCGATCAGAATTATCCTTGATCGTAATCTGAGGATTCCTTCTGATGCAAAAGTGATAAATGATCAGAAAGCGGAAACTTGGATTATAACAACCACACAGGCTGTGCTAAAGAGTGAGCGAGCATTTCCCGCACATGTTCAGGTGCTAGAAGTAGCTAATCCAGCACTTCCTATTGAAGATGTATTAGCTCTCCTTGGGGAGCGAGAAATTACTTCCATTTTTGTGGAAGGCGGATCTGAAGTGCACGGTAGTTTTTTGGAAGCTCGTACTTTTCAGCAGGTGATTACATACATCGCGCCTAAGCTCATTGGTGGAAAAGAATCTCCAACAGCATTTGGAGCTAAAGGATTTGAATTTATGAGCGAAGCGGTCGATTTATCGATTGAAAGCGTTGAACACATTGGACAAGATATTCGTATTATCTCAGCAAGGGGGACTTCATAATGTTTACAGGTATCGTAGAAGAGATTGGCAGAGTGGAAAGTGTGCAGCAAGCTGGAGAGTCAATTGTGATGCAGATCGCTGCATCGAAAGTATTATCGGACGTTCATCTAGGAGATAGTATTTCGATAAACGGTGTTTGCTTGACGGTTACATCGTTTACAGATGCTTCTTTTTCTGTCGATATTATGCCTGAAACATTTCGTTCTAGTAGCCTGCGTCAACTAGCGCCGAATTCTTCAGTGAATCTTGAACGGGCTATGTCCGCAAACGGACGTTTTGGAGGTCACTTTGTTTCTGGTCATGTTGACAGTGTCGGGGAAATTACACGGGTCGAGCAAATTGATAACGCGATTTACTATGATATCTCCATTCCTCGGAATCTGTTAATTTACTTTGTCGAAAAGGGATCCGTTTCGGTAGATGGCACAAGTCTTACTGTTTTTGGGATCGGGGAACACTCTCTTACGATTTCACTTATTCCTCATACTGTCGAAGAAACGGTGCTTGGTAAGAAAAGAGTGGGAGATACAGTAAACATTGAATGCGATATGCTTGGGAAGTATATTATGAGATATCTAGAACAAAGAAGCGGATCGAAGCCAGAGCCCACAGCTTCATTAGGAAGCCAGTTTTTTGAAGACCATGGGTTTAAATAAGTGATGCAACAGGAGGTTAGTCATGTTCCACACAATTGAAGAAGCCATTTACGATTTAATGCAAGGCCGGGTCGTTATTGTTTGTGATGACGAGGACAGAGAGAACGAAGGGGATTTTATTGCGTTAGCTGATAAGGTAACGCCAGAGACGATTAATTTTATGATCACTAAAGGGAGAGGGCTTGTTTGTACGCCAATTACTGAACAACGCGCGAATCAACTGAAATTAAGTCCTATGGTTGACCATAATACTGATTCTCACGGCACGGCCTTTACCGTTAGCGTAGACCACAAAAGTACAACCACTGGCATTTCAGCAGCAGAAAGAGCCACAACAATTCAATATCTCATCCACCCGGATGCAAAACCCGCTGATTTTAACCGACCAGGTCATATTTTCCCTTTAATTGCTAAGGATGGGGGAGTACTTAGAAGAGCGGGACATACAGAAGCAGCAGTTGATTTAGCTCGACTATCAGGTTCAGCCCCTGCTGGTGTTATCTGTGAAATTATGAAAGAAGACGGGGAGATGGCACGAGTCCCCGATTTAAAAGAGATCTCTGAAGAATTCGATTTGAAGATGATTACAATTAAGGATTTAATTCAGTATCGAAATCGTAAAGATGTGCTTGTTCAAAAGGAAGTAGAAATCGAACTTCCTACTGAATTTGGATCTTTTCGAGCTGTCGGATATTCAAACATTATTGATCAGAAAGAGCATGTAGCACTAATAAAGGGAGAGATTATTCCTGATCAACCGACGCTTGTACGCGTTCATTCTGAATGCTTAACAGGTGACGTCTTTGGATCTTTCCGCTGTGATTGCGGTCCACAGCTTCATGCAGCTTTGGCACAAATAGAAGAAGAAGGGCACGGCGTGCTTCTCTACATGCGTCAAGAAGGAAGAGGGATTGGACTTCTAAATAAGATGAAAGCTTATAAGCTTCAAGAAGAGGGTTACGATACCGTTGAAGCAAATGAAAAGCTTGGATTTAAGCCGGATTTAAGAGACTATGGGATTGGCGCTCAGATATTGCGTGATCTCGGTGTTTCAAAAATGAACTTGTTAACAAACAACCCTAGAAAAATAGCGGGGTTAACCGGTTATGGTCTTGAAGTAGCGTCAAGAGTAGCGCTTCAAATGCCTTCAAGAAAAGAGAACGAACGCTACCTGAAAACCAAACACAGTAAACTAGGACATATGCTACATTTCTAATAAAGTAACGAAACTATAGGAGGTTATTAAAGATGGGACAAACATTTGAAGGAAATTTGGTTGGATCTGGATTAAAAGTGGGTATAGTAGTAGGAAGGTTTAATGAATTTATAACAAGTAAACTACTTGGAGGTGCTGAAGACGCACTGAAACGCCACGGCCTTTCAGAAGATAACATTGATGTAGCCTGGGTGCCTGGAGCGTTTGAGATTCCTTTTGCCGCAAAAAAAATGGTGGATTCAGGTAAATATGATGCGATTATTACCCTTGGAACCGTGATTCGTGGAGCAACACCTCATTTTGATTATGTATGTGGAGAAGTGTCTAAAGGCGTAGCGAATTTAACAATGCAGACTGGCGTTCCAGTTATTTTTGGCGTATTAACAACAAATACGATTGAACAAGCTGTTGAACGGGCTGGTACAAAAGCTGGAAATAAAGGCTGGGATGCAGCAACTGCAGCAATTGAAATGGCGAATTTATCAAAATCATTTGAAGGTTGATTATCTGTTCATTTTTGGCTATGATGAGTATGGTATGCGGAGAAGGGTAGATATAATTTGTGGAATACCCGGAAGTCATCAAGAATATTAGTGGATTCATTTGTGCGTGATGGAAATGATCATGCTCACTGCGCTCTTTCGTTAGATGAGAAGAACATTCCCATCTAAGTTCGAATATGTTACTAAACGGAGAGCCAAGAATTACTTTAATGAGGGATAATCATGCTAATTCGTTATAAAAAAGCTCATGAGAAAATAGCCATGGGATTATTGAGTTTTATGCCAAATGAAAAAGATATTAAAAAACTGCAACAATCAATCAAAGACTATGAAGAAATGGATTCACTGCAGCTTTTTCTTTGGAAAGAAGAAGATATCATTGGATTGCTTGGAATTGAGTGGGTTAGTGAGAACGAAGTCGAATTAAAAGACATTAGCGTAAATCCTTCTCATCGTCATCAAGGGATTGGCAAACAGATGGTCGAAGCACTCCGTGAGATGCTCAGTGATGAAATATGTATTAAAGGAAATGAATATACAGGAACTTTTTTCGAACGGTGTCACCTAGAAGAGAATATGAAGTAAACGATTGATTATAAGCAGAAAAGGAACGGCTTAGCCGTTCCTTTTCTGCTGTTTTAATTGTTGTTGTTGCTTTCTTTCTTGGATAATATCTGACCGATCTCTTCTTGTGTGACGATCAATCAGTTCAATGTTAGCAAGATCACTTTTGCTACCATAAATACAACCGAGTTCAAGACATCTATTTTGACACATGGTGATAAGAGCATTATTTGTAAGCGGAATTTCAAAGCTGTTATATGGCAAAGCTTCGTTGATTCGTTGAAGTTCGGAAGTGAGATTTTTAGAAAGCTCATCAACATTGATAGCTAAATTCTTAAGTTCTTCTCTTTCATTTAATACAATGCGCTTCGCATTCGTAATCATTCTTTTGGCACCAGTGAAGTTACCACGTCGATGATGGTAGAGTCCAACAGCAATTTGGATAAGGCCTACCCAATGAAGCTTACGACTTTCTCGAGGATCTTCCTTCCAATGTTCTTCAAGAATCTCATGACACTCAAAATAGTCACGAAGACCGTGGAAATGAGCCAGATATTCAATATAAGCTTCTGGATACATACTGATTCCTCCGTTTCTTTTGTAGTGTAGCACAAGAGCGTGAGGCATCGAAAGTGCATCGCTTTATCGATCACATTTAAAGAGACCGTCATCTGTTGTATAGTTGAAATATGATATAATCGGTATACTCGATGGACATGAATAAAGGAAGATGGAAAATGATGCAATATAATGTAAAAGTAGATGCATTTGAAGGTCCGCTGGATTTACTACTGCACCTTATAAATAAGTACGAAGTTGACATTTATGACATACCGGTCTCGCAAATTACGGATCAATATTTAACATTTGTACACACCATGCAAGAGTTAGAACTTGATATAGCGAGTGAATATCTTGTCATGGCAGCAACGTTACTTGCGATTAAAAGCAAAATGCTTCTTCCGCAAAAAGAAGAAGAAATATTGGAACAGGACCCGGACTTTGAGGATGACCCTCGTGATGAACTTGTTCAACGTCTTGTTGAATACAGAAGATTTAAAGAAGCAGCAAATGATCTGAAGAAAAAAGAGTCTAGTCGAAGTTTGCTCTATGCGCGGCCTCCTGCTGATATAAGTGAATACACCCAAGAAGACGATCAAACATCAATTGGGGATGTTACTTTATACGATATGCTTGCAGCATTTCAAAAAATGACGAGGCGAGTAAAGGATAAAAAACCAAAGCGGACCACAGTTCAAAGTGAAGAAATTCCAATTGAAGATCGGATGAATGATATCCGTCATCAGTTGCAAGGAGGCGCTAAGAGACGCTTTAGTGAGCTCTTTAGTGAAGCGGATCGCGGGCATATGATTGTAACGTTTCTCGCTGTTCTTGAACTAATGAAAACGAGAGATGTAGCATGTGAACAAGATCAAAACTTTGGTGAAATCATGATTTTTGAACGAGAAGGGAAGGCATCAGTGTGACGAATGAAGAAATAAAGAGCATCATCGAAAGTCTTCTATTTGTAGTAGGTGACGAAGGGATTACTGTCAAATCTCTTTGTGAAACTACTTTATTGGAAGAGGACACCCTTCTAGATGCACTAAAAGACCTGCAACAAGAATATGATGAAAAAGATCGTGGTTTTAAGATTAGCTTCATCGGTGGGGGCTATCAGCTAACGACAAATGCTAAAAACGCGTCTTATATCGAGAAGCTGGTCGACACACCTGGTAATCATACGCTTTCACAAGCTGCTCTTGAAACACTTGCAATCATCGCTTATAAACAACCGATTACGAGGGTTGAAATTGAAGAGATTCGAGGCGTGAAAACGGATAAGCCTCTTCAAACTTTGATGAGTAAATTACTCATTAAAGAAGCAGGGCGAGCGGAAAAAGCCGGCAGAGCGATTCTATATGGAACAACACGAGAGTTTCTTTTTCATTTTGGATTAAGCTCAATCAAAGATCTCCCGCCACTTCCTGATGGTAGCGAAGATAAGGAAGAGGAAGAAGCAGACCTGTTTTTTGAGAAGTTTCAGGAAATTCCAGAATAAACTTGCGTAATTGGTGAAGGAGGATAATCGATGAAAGTCGTTGATGTCACCTATGAACACCTAAAGAAAGAGCGTTCCAATTCTCCTGAGGATTCATTTGTTCGCTCTACTGTAACCTATGTTCAGGATGGAAATAAAAAAAGATTCCATGTCTTGTATCCTGCTATTTTTGGAGAAACGGCAATGGCTAAAGGAATATGGGATTATGATCTACCCTTACAGGAGGCTGTTGCTCTAAATCTCCTTTCGTTTTATCCAGGAAGAAAACGTCTCTATATCAATACTGAAGAAGAGTTTTTTCGCCCACTTGATAATTCGGATTTAACGCAACTTTACGCGAGTTTAGCTGAAATTAAGAAAAATAAGTCTACGAATACGTTAAATAATGAAAAGATGTCTCGAGATTGAGACATCTTTTTTTCGTTTTAATAAGCAACGATATAAGAGCACAAATCCCGCTCCGCTAGAACTTCTTGTATAAAAAGCAGGAGGATTTCGGAAACTAGTTGAAAAGGTAAAAGGAGTAAAAGCCAATGATCCTATCAATCGGGAAATGTTTACCCCCTCATTGCCTCGAACAAACGGAAGCTGCCTCATTTGCAAAAAAACAGTTTGGTCAATATTTTAAAGATATTGAACGCCTGCTTCCTGTTTTTCAAAGTGCAGAAATTGATACAAGATATTTTGCGATGCCGCTAGAGTGGTACAGTAGCGGACCAACCTTCGAAGAAAAAAACGAAAAATACATTACGCTTGCTGTTGAATATGCAAAAAAAGCAGTAGAGGATTGTCTTCAGAATCCCGTTTATCTAAAAGAAGCTGTGAGTTGTGAAGATGTAGATGCGATCTTTTTTGTATCAACAACAGGAATTTCAACTCCAAGTATAGAGGCAAGACTTATGAATGTTCTTCCATTTTCCCTTCATACAAAACGTATTCCGATTTGGGGTCTTGGTTGTGCGGGAGGAGCTGCAGGCATAGCGAGAGCTAGTGATTACTGTCTTGCTCACCCCGAGCAGGCTGTTCTTGTCATAAATGTAGAGTTGTGTAGCTTAACTTTTCAGCACGGGGATTATTCCAAAAGTAATCTTATAGGTACGGCCTTGTTTGCAGACGGAACCTCTTCCGTTTTAATGATTGGAGAAAAGTCACCAATTAAGAAACGGTCCAACATGAGCAGTCTGGCAAAAGTAGTAGCGACACGCTCAACACTAATGAAGAATTCGGAAGACGTAATGGGCTGGGAAGTAAGCAATGAAGGCTTGCATGTTGTTTTTTCTAAATCGATTCCATCAATTGTTGCAAGTTGGCTTGAACCAAATGTTTTACAATTTCTTAGCTCAGAGAAGAAAACTACCGAAGAAATCAATTATTTTATTGCTCATCCTGGGGGGACAAAAGTGTTGACAGCTTACGAGGAAGCACTTGGATTCAGTCGTGACATGACATCTGTTTCGCGAGATGTATTAAGAAATTATGGCAATATGAGTTCTGTAACGGTTGTATACGTATTGGATCAAATTCTACAAAACGGTTGTAAGGAAGAAGATATTGGACTTATTGCTGCACTTGGACCCGGGTTTTGTTCAGAACTATTGTTATTAAAATGGGAAAAAGGAGAGGCATAAATGAGTCTTCTGTTTGCGGGGATTTTTAGTATTCTAGTTATTCAGCGTTTAGGTGAATTAATGCTTGCAAAGAGTAATGAGAGGTGGATGAAGGAGCGAGGAGCGAAAGAAATAGGCCAGAACCACTATAAGTATATCGTGATACTGCATATCAGTTTTCTTCTTGCTGTGGGCATTGAAACCATATTACGTGGCTTTTCATTGTCGATCATTTGGACAATCATGTTAGGGATATTTGTTCTGGCACAATTTCTTCGTTTTTGGACAATCAAAAGCCTTGGACGGTTTTGGAACACGAAAATTATTGTTCTGCCAGATGCTAACGTTGTCAAAAAAGGACCCTACCGTTATATAAAACATCCAAATTATATGATTGTGGCCCTCGAAATCATTTCACTCCCACTTATTTTTTCCTCTTATATTACGGCGATTGTGTTTACACTTTTAAACGGAATTTTGTTATTGAAAGTCCGCATTCCAATTGAAGAAAAAGCGTTAAAAGATGTCACAGATTATCGAGTTGTATTTTCAAACGTAAACGAGGATTGATAGACATATCCCACGATTCATGCTCATAGACTTGTACAAATATAGAGCCTAAGGGACGTGGATGTCATGATGAACTCGTTGAAGACAAAAATTGGCGTCTTAATATTAATTGCAGCTCTGCTGTTTCTAATGATTCCAGGAGAGGCTTTTGCGAATGGGATTGGTGTTTCAGCAAGAAGCGCGATACTAATTGAACAAGAAACAGGAAGGGTCCTTTATGAAAAAGACGCGTATTCCCAACGAAGAATAGCTAGCATCACAAAAATTATGACTGCAGTTCTTGCAATTGAATCAGGCAAAATGAATGAGAAAGTAACAGTGAGCCGTAATGCTGCTGGGACGGAAGGCTCCTCTTTATACTTAAAAGAAGGAGAAAAAATAACGCTTGAAAACTTAGTGTACGGTTTAATGTTGCGCTCGGGAAACGATGCCGCGGTCGCGATAGCTGAGGAGGTTGGTGGCAGTTTAGAAGGTTTTGTAACTTTAATGAATCAAAAGGCAGAAGAGATCGGGATGGCGAAGACGGTATTTATGAATCCGCATGGTTTGGATGATCATGAAAATCATCTTTCAACAGCCTATGATATGGCCATACTAACTCAGTATGCCATGAATAACGAGACGTATCGAATTATTTCAGGAACAAAGGTACATAAGGCTCCCAACGAAATGGAAGAGTGGGATTATGTATGGCGTAATAAGAATAAGCTTTTAACAAGTTTATATTCGGATTCCACGGGTGGGAAAACTGGTTACACCAAACGAGCAAAAAGAACGCTCGTTTCAACTGCAGAGCGAGATGACATGACGCTTATTGCTGTAACGTTAGACGCTCCAGACGATTGGAATGATCACATTTCCATGTTTAATTGGGGATATGCGAACTATGAACTAACCCTTCTTGAGCCTAAAGGTAAGCTAAAGGACGTGAAGAAAGAACCATACAAGGATAACGTTACGTTAAGTAGAGATCTTTCTTATCCGTTAGCAGAAGATGAGAGGAATCAGGTTGAATCAACCATCCAACTCGTAGATCCACCGGATAAAAATAAATGGGATGAACTTGGATCGTCTGAGCCAGTCGGTATGTATTATGTGAAATTAAATGGTGAAACAATTATCAAAGCACCGATTATGTACGAGGGAGATAAGGAAGAAAACAAAGGATTCTGGGGTTTTCTAAAAGAGCTTTTTTCATTCGATAGAGGTCGTGAGCTCAATGGTTAATCTCATCTGGGCCGGCTTATTCCTGATTGGCATCCTATATGCCCTTATTAATGGAACGATGGAAGACGTGAATAAAGCCATTTTTACAGGGGCAGAAGAAGCCGTAGCGGTTTGTATTGGGTTGTTAAGTGTTCTTATTTTTTGGCTTGGTTTAATGAGAATTGCTCAAAAATCTGGTTTACTTGATCTATTAGGGAAAGGGTTTAAACCAATTGCTAGAAAACTATTTCCTGAGGTACCACCAGATCACCCAGCTATGGGCTATATTCTTTCCAATATGATGGCGAACATGTTTGGCCTCGGTAATGCGGCGACGCCGATGGGGATAAAAGCTATGGAAGAACTTAAAAAGCTTAACGACATGAAAGACAACGCGACAAGATCAATGGTCACGTTGCTTGCTCTTAATACATCGAGCTTAACGCTAATCCCAACAACCGTGATCGCGATCAGGATGAAATATGGTTCTGTTTCGCCAACTGAAATAATAGGTACAACCATTGCAGCAACGGCATGCTCAACAATTGGAGCGATTCTCATCGATCGGTTTTTTTATAGGAGAAGTAAAGGGGGGGGTTCGACGTGAATATGTCGATTTGGATCATCCCTCTGATGATTGGGTTTATATTAGCGTATGGAACTTGGAAAAGAGTACCTACCTATGAAACGTTTGTAGAAGGTGGGAAAGAAGGACTTTCTATCGCTGTCTCGATCGTCCCTTATCTTGTTGGCATGATGGTGGCCATTTCAGTGTTTCGAGCTTCAGGAGCTATGGCTTTTCTAAGTAGTTTGTTAAAAGTTCCTTTAGAAGCAATTGGAGTGCCAACAGAAATAGTGCCGTTAGCCCTTGTACGTCCAATTTCTGGTACAGGTGCGCTTGCGATGACGACGGATATTATTAGCACTTATGGGCCAGATTCGTTCATAGGAAGATTAGCTTCTACAATGCAGGGTAGTACCGATACAACCCTCTATGTCATTACGGTCTATTTTGGAGCGATCGGGATTAAGCGCATGGGGAATGCCCTAAAGGTAGGCTTACTAGCAGATCTTGTTGGAATTGCCGCAGCGATTTTGTTTGTTACTCTCGTCTTTGGGTAAAAGCCATCTCGCATGGCTTTTTTTAATGCTAACAGAAGGTTTGGAAAATTCTTGTTTGAGCATAATAAATGATAGAATGAATCTGTGCTTGAGGTTTGACTGTGACAAGAGTATGATGTTTTAGTGAGGTGAATTTAATGGAACGTTTGCAAAAAGTAATTGCTCAGGCTGGTGTAACTTCCAGACGAAAAGCAGAAACATTGATTGAAGAAGGTAGAGTGAAAGTAAACGGCAAAGTCGTTACTGAACTCGGGACAAAGGTATCTGAACGCTGTAAAATCGAAGTGAACGGGATTCAGGTAGAACGCGAAGAACCTGTTTATTTTTTGTTTTATAAACCAACAGGCGTCATATCAACAATAGATGATGATAAAGGAAGAAAAGCGGTTACCGATTATTTTCATGAAATCGAAGAACGTATTTTTCCTGTTGGAAGACTTGATTACGACACGTCAGGTGCTTTACTCCTAACAAATGATGGGGATTTTGCGAATAAGCTTATGCACCCAAGCTATCACGTAGACAAAGTGTATGTGGCAAAAGTGAAAGGCTTAATGAATAAAGAAACCATTCAAAAGCTTGAGAGAGGCGTACAGCTAGAAGATGGCAAAACAGCTAAAGCACGCGCAAGAATATTATCAGTCGATAAGCAAAAAGAAAAGTCGATTGTAGAATTAACAATTCATGAAGGAAAAAACCGTCAAGTCCGTCGTATGTTCGAAACTTTGGGTTATCCTGTCCAAAAGTTAAAAAGAGAACGTTACGGATTTTTGGAACTAACTGGAATGAATCCTGGAGATTATCGTGAACTAAAACCTTATGAAGTAAAACAGCTGCGAAACCAAGCTGTCACACAAAATTCAAAAAAACGATAAGGTTCCGACTTAATGACACGTTATAGTGAGAGTAGTATTGCTTTGTTTGATTGGAGTTGGTTCGATGAAAAAGAAAAACCGGCTGATCGTGCGGACTGTTATATTGGCTATCGTCTTTATAGCAGTCGGCTATACGTTCTATACAAACTTTTTTGCAAATGAAAGCGGAATCGTACAGGCCGGAGATCAAGCACCTAACTTTATATTAACTGATTTAGAAGGAAATGAAGTTGAGCTTGAGGACTACAGAGGAAAAGGGGTCTTTCTGAATTTCTGGGCAACTTATTGTGAGCCTTGTAAAGATGAAATGCCTGCTATGGACAAGAAGTATAAAGAATATAAGGAAAAAGGTGTCGAAATATTAGCAGTGAATGTTTCAGAGCCTAAATTAACAGCAGAAAGCTTTGCTGATCGGTATAACCTTAGTTTTCCAGTATTGCTTGATAAAAGTAATGATGTAACAAATCACTATGGAGTGGGCCCAATACCAGTTACCTTTTTAATTGATAAAGATGGAAAGGTTATTCAAAAAACGGAAGCTAGTCTTTCAGAGGAAGTTATTGATCGTTATATGAAGCGAATCCAACCGTAATGGGGTGTTCCAATGAGCAACAAAAACATCACCTGTGAATGCGGACATGTGAACCCTTATGGAACTGAGATATGCGAAGTATGTGGTAAACCGCTTAAAGGTGATTTAGATTCTAAGCAACTACTTAATATGAGATATGAAGGAAGTGCACGTAGGTCACAAACGTATAAAACAACGATTATTGATAAGATCTGGAATTTCTTTTCATCCGTTAAGGTAGGAATTTGGATCATTATTTTACTACTTGTCGCTTCCGCAATAGGCACCATTTTCCCTCAAGAAATGTACATACCGCCGCTGTCAGATCCGACAGTTTATTACAAAGAACAATATGGCGTACTTGGTCAACTCTATTATGACCTAGGTTTTCATAATTTATACGGTTCCTGGTGGTACATGCTCTTAATTGCAGCACTTGGACTATCTTTAATCGTTGCCAGTCTCGATCGCTTTGTTCCGTTATATCGCTCCCTAAAAAAACAGCGTGTTATTCGCCATGAGAGCTTTATGAAACGTCAGAAATACTTTGGTGTAACAGAAGTCAATGAAAATACGCCAGACTTGCAGGGCATTAAAGAAGCTTTAGAAAAGAAGAGGTATAAAGTAAAAGAAGAAGAAGGTCACCTATTCGCCGAGAAAAATCGTTTTTCAAGATGGGGACCATATGTGAATCATATTGGACTTATACTATTTCTGATCGGTGGCATGCTTCGCTTTTTTCCAGGAATGTATGTTGATGAAGTTCTCTGGTTAAGAGAAGGTGAAACAGAAAAAATAAAAGGTACCGAAGAAGCTTATTATTTACAAAGCGACGGATTTATATTAGAAACGTATGACAATAACGATGAAAAATTCAAAAATGCGATTGAAGAATCAGGACAAGCAGCGGTTGCGAAAAACTATCAAACTGACGCTGTTTTATATAAGCAAGTTGGTGAAAGAGTCGCGGGAACTGATCCTGAACTCGAGAAAGTGAAGGAGCATCCTATTCAAGTAAATAAACCGCTTAAGTTTGATGGTTATGCGATTTATCAAGTAGATTATAAGTTGAATGAACTACAAACGATGTCATTTACAATGGATAATAAAGACACTGGTGAATCTGTTGGAGACCTTACAATTAATCTATATAATCCTGATAAATCATATGATCTTGATAATGGGTATCGCGTTGAAGTGATGGATTATTTTCCAGATTTCGAGTTTAATGATAAAGGGGAACCAACGACTAAATCGAAAGTTCCAAATAATCCTGCTTTTATCTTGAATATGGTTTCTCCTGAGCATCCAGATGGGGAAGTTGCTTTTGTTGCGATTAAGCAGAACTTAGAACCACTTGGGGAAAATGACTACAAAATGTCATTTCAAAACGTAGATACAAAAAATGTGTCCGGCCTTGTTGTAAGAAAAGATAATACTTTATGGATTCTTGCTATCGGTGGTGCAATCTTTATGATTGGTGTCATTCAAGGAATGTACTGGAATCATCGTCGAATTTGGGTACGAAGAACAGATAAAGACATCTGGTTATCTTCTCATACAAATAAAAACTGGTATGGTTTAAAACGTGAACTCGAAAGTATCTCGACTCAAACTGGACTTCAAATGCCGATAGACCAGGCAGAACAAAAGAAATAGATTGTTAGCACCACGAAGGGAGGCAAGATAAGATGGCTCAATTAAGCAGTAACTTGCTTTATGTCGCTTTCTTTATCTACTTTGCAGCGAGTATCGTTTTTGCTATTTCTCTATTCGGGAGGAAATGGCGAAAGTCAGATGAGGAATCTCATGCAAAAAAATGGGGAATGTGGGGATTTATTCTTTCAACGGTTGGTTTTCTTTTTCAACTGAGCTATTTTATTACAAGATGGATTGCAGCAGGGCATGCGCCTGTTAGTAACTTATTTGAATTTACAACGTTCTTCGGGATGGCGATGGTCTTCGCTTTCTTGATTATATATCTGATCTATCGAAGTAATGTTATCGGGGTTTTTGCAATGCCGGTAGCCATTATTGTTATCGCTTATGCAAGTGTGTTTCCATCCGACATTCAGCCGCTTATTCCAGCTCTACAAAGTAACTGGCTTAAAATTCATGTAACGACGGCTGCACTCGGCGAAGGGATATTAGCCATTAGTTTTGCTGCTGGTCTTGTTTATCTTGTTAAAACGGTAAATCAGAAGAAAG
>ENA-ORXC01000270-ORXC01000270.1-marine-metagenome-genome-assembly--contig:-NODE-270-length-41613-cov-3.643370_pt1 | contig 41613 bp, 41 predicted proteins | sample MGYA00237865_ERZ511478 | MGnify/ENA metagenome assembly ERZ511478
TATCTTCTAACTCCACTTCTTTTGTTACAATGTATGTTTGACCTTGCTGTCCTTGCTTAATGGCTTCTTTAGTGATTTCCTTCAACTCCGCTAGATTACTTACTTTCCTTCCATACAATGCTTTCATTTAACCTTCACTCCACCTCAACGTATTCCATGATGATTTGGAGGGCTTCACCATAGGAGCTGGATGCCATTACCCGCTCACTCACTTCTTTGGCTTGTTCCTCTTTCCCATCTTCTTTTAGTGTTCGGCTGACACGTCCAAGGATGGAAAAGATATTGCCATCTTCGCCGATAAGTTTGACTGATGGTTTTCGGTTTACTTCCATCGCTCTGCCTCCAATCTCTTCAAGGTAGTAGCATATTGCCATACACCTTGAGGTATAGCAACTTAGTTCGTTTATAATATTTCATCTAATACAGGTTTAGGAACATCTGAGTACGATAGCTTCTCTCCGCCTCTTTCCAGATAAACATTCGCATCATTTCCCACATGTTCGATATACCTTTTGACAATTGCATCTGCGTATTTTTCATCCAGTTCAATCGTATAGCAGATTCGGTTGGTTTGTTCGCAAGCCATAAGAGTGGAACCACTCCCACCAAAAGGATCTAAAACAATACAGTTGCTCATGCTACTGTTTTGAATCGGATAGGCACACAAGTTAACCGGCTTCATCGTTGGATGAAGAGCATTCTTCGACGGTCTATCGAAGTTCCAAATAGTGCTCTGCTTTCGATCGGCATACCAGTTATGCTTACCATCCTTTAACCAGCCAAATAAAATCGGTTCATGTTTCCATTGGTATGGACTTCTTCCAAGAACCAGGCTCTGCTTGGCCCAGATGCAAACACCAGATAAGTAAAAGCCTGCATCCTTGAAAGCCTTTCTAAAGTTGTAACCTTCCGTATCTGCATGGAACACATAGATGGATGCATCCTTTTCCATACTAGCAGCCATATTCTTATAGGCTTTGAGTAAGAAGTTATAAAACTCTTCATCTTTCATGTTATCGTTCTGGATACTGCCTGCTTGTGAAGAGTAATTGACGTTGTAAGGCGGGTCCGTTACGACAAGATTTGCTTTCTGGCCATTCATAAGAACTTGATAAACTTCCGGGTCTGTACTATCTCCACAAACTAAACGATGCCTTCCAAGTAACCAAACATCCCCTTTTTGAGTGATAGCTGGTTCTGCTAATTCCTTTTCAACATCAAAGTCATCTTCCGTAATATCTTTATCATGTACCTCATTAAAAAGCTGGTCTATTTCTGGTGGGTCAAAACCGGTAAATGAAACATCATAATCCAAGGACTGCAAATCCTGAATGAGGTCTGCTAACAGTTCTTTATTCCATTCACCACTAATTTTATTTAAGGCGATGTTAAGAGCTTTTTCTTTTGTCTTATCAATATCAATGACGACACAGTCTATTTCCGTAAAACCTAATGTCTTTAAAACTGTAATTCTTTGATGACCACCAATAACCGTCATGTCCTGATTGACAATGACAGGCTCGACATAACCAAATTGCTCGATGCTATTTTTAATCTTTTCAAATTCACTATCGCCCGGTTTCAGTTTCTTCCTGGGGTTATAACTAGCAGGAATTAAATCATCAATGGGCAGCTTTTTAAATTCCATCTTCTTCACTCCAAAATCTAGATTTTATATAACAATCGTGGCTGCAGAACTTTCGCTTCTTGTTTCCGTAGCAACTGAACTCTTTTTCACAATTTGGGCAGGTATAGTGATAAATAGCTGCTTCATTTTTATTTCGTGCCTGAGGGTTTTCTTTCCACCACTTCCTCCGGCATTCATCAGAACAGAACTTCCGAGTCCTCCCACGACCTTTTTGATTGATTGGGTTCCCGCAGCAAGTGCAGAGTAGATGATTGTTCATTTGCTCTTTCACATTTAATGCGACAACTCTGGAATCACCAGCAAGGCCATTCCTTTTACAAAACCCACGGATGCTGTCCCTGGACTTTCCAAGCACTGCGGCAATAGCCTTATATCCAACCCCTTTAAGCCGGAGGTCATAAATCGTCTGTTTCTCTACTTCGTTCATCTCTCACACCCCTTTCTGCGTAAACCGTATTGAAAATGGCAATAAAAAAACACCTAAGTTAGCTATTTTTCAAGCTCTTACTGGCGTTAAAATGACATTTGTTATTTTTCGATTAAAGTGGCTCAAACCCTAGTGTTTATAAGGACTAAGCCATTTTTGTGAGCATTTCTCTATATAACCTCTGCGCAAATTTAAAAACGATTGAATCCCTTGCGCCTGTTGATGTTTTTGACTTGTATCCTCCATCCAATGATACCCCCCTTGTTTAATTCCGCGAAAATTCACGTGAAGGGGGCGCGCGGTCGCCATATAAGAGGTTGTAGAGATTTGACCTCCCCTAGGGGTCTCTTAAAAAGAGTAAACTGGATACTGATCTTCTGTTCTTGTCTTACGATCGTGACATCTCTTACACAAAGGTTGCCAGTTGCTTTCATCCCAGAACAGCTTTTGGTCTCCTCGATGGGGTTTGATATGGTCTATCACAGTTGCTTGAGTCAGCTTCCCTTTCTGTTCACATCGTTTGCAAAGAGGGTGAGTGTTTAAGAATCGTTTGCTCGCTTTCCTCCAACGGTTATCATAACCACGCTCACTTGCGTTTGCTCTATCATCTACGTGAAGCTTTGCATGAAACTCACAGTACTTGTCATCCGTTAACAAAGGACAACCGTTGTGTTTGCATGGCTTCTTTGGTTTCATTGGCATTGCTCTCAACTCCGTTTAATCCAATTAAAAAAGCCCCGAAGGCTCGTCCTCCAAGGGCTGTTGTTTATTCTACTTCTACAGTTTATACTCTAGCACATTTACAGGGTGGCTTATAATGGCTTTTCATGGCCTCTTTTAATTTACAAGTTAATGTATGACTTAATAGATTTGTTTTTTGTATTATAAACAAAGAAGACACCTTTTAGATTAATCCTTAGTTAAAAAGTCATTAACACGATCAAAGCAAGCCTCTAAGTTTTCATGTATTTGTGAACCAGTAATAACGTCAAGATGGAAGCCATGCTTTGTAGCTATACTTCTTTTCACAGCATCTTTGCTTCGTTGACCTACTGTTTTATGATAATTATGTCCATCTAGTTCAACAAACAACATTTTCTGTTTGTACCAATTGATAATAGAAAAATCGAACCTAATATTAACTCCTTTTACATCCATGGTTAATCGCTTCTGCTCATCTATATCTGAATACTTCATGTAATATTTATCTTCACATCTTTGACACCAAAACATACTTCTCGTTCCACATACTTCGGGAACAATGGCAGGCAAGGAATTATCATCATAGTAATTTTTTAACCAATGCTCATAAAACATTTTTTCTATTGGACTATTAGATAATTGTATAAGTACATTTTCAAGATCGGTGTTATAATTATTTTTTAACTCAGAATTAACATGTTCAATAGTCCAAGGAATTATAGATTGTCCTTCCACAATTTCCGTTTTTCGATAATTAGCAGTTCCAGGGTATAACCCGTAGTTGATATCATAGAATTGTTCGTTATCCCATCTTAATCCTAAACGAAGTCTATCAATTAATGGTCCTTTTTTGCGTGCTAACTTCTGATTTTTATGATATTTCTTTGTAAAACGATCCATAAGAAAAGCTTCAGCTTCTTCAGATACCATCCATAATTCTTCGTCCTTATTAGGGAATATTAATTCGTGTTCATCATTATATTGTCCATACCTTCCATACCAACCTTTTTTATGGGAGTCTTTTAAAAACTCTATAAAATCATGATACATTTGCTCAGGTGTCCAAATCAGATGATCTCTTACATAAGAGTCCATATACTTACCTATTACGCCATTGATATACCATTTTGATTTTTGTTCTAAATCGTTATATTCCACATCATCACCCACCTAACTATTCTCTATTTATTAATATTATCATTTGCTTAATTCCATTTGGAACTTTTTACTAGAATTACTTATTATAATTATATTATTTATTGATTAATATTAACTATTAAGACCAAACACACAAACTTATATATGCATCTTTGAATGTTTGGACTCTATTAAATATGTGCGTTACATGTGAGTTTTTATTAAAAGAGATATTTTGTGTCTAACAAACTTAATTTACTATGGTATTTCCTAATAATCTAGTAGCCTCATCCAACGCTTTCCGATGCAACCGATAAACCCAACGCACATCATAACCCATGATGACAGCTACTTCTTCCCATGTACTGCCGCTAAGATATCGTAGTTCAAGTAGTAAACGGTATGAGGGATTCTCCATTTCGGATACGAAAGTTGCCAACTCACGTTTTAAATCAATCAATTGATCAACGTCATTATTGATTTCTTCTTCGAGACTCATTAACTTAACGAGAGCAGTTTCCATTGGTGATTGTTGTTTCGTACTTTGGACCTTATCATCCTGAAGGACGGAGGTTGTTTTTAAAGCAAGGTCTCGTAACATTGATACTTGTTCAAGCTTACTGTTTATTCTTTGATCAAGCTGAAAAGCCTGGGATAAATATTCTTTTGCATTCACCGGCGATTCCTCCTATTAATCATCAACCTCACTTTCCATGAGGCTTACCCGCTTTGAATTGAGCCATCCTTGCCTTTACTGCTTCAATAAGTGCTGCTTGGCTCACATCTTTATCTTCTAAAGCTTTCATTACTCGTTCGTCGATTGTGTCTTTGGCAATGATATGATGAATCATAACCGTTTGTTTTTGACCTTGCCTCCACAACCTTGCATTAGCTTGCTGGTAGAGTTCGAGACTCCAAGTTAATCCAAACCAGATGATGATGTTCCCGCCAGTTTGAAGGTTCAGGCCATGACCAGCGGATGCTGGATGAGCTAAAAGAACCTGAACCTTTCCTTGATTCCAATCCTTGATATCCTTATCTGATTGCAAGAGCCTTGGCTTTAGTTTCTTTAGGTGTTTTAAAAGCCTGTCTTTATCATGCTGATAACCATAAAACACAAGAACTGGTTTCCCACCTGCTGTTTCGATCAATTCATCCAAAGCTTTTAACTTTTCATCATGAATTTGTTTCACTTCACCATCTTCATCGTAAACAGCACCATTCGCCATTTGTAATAACTTATTAGCAAGAACGGCAGCTGAACCGGCCAAAACATCCGTTTCTTCAATCGATAAAATCAATTCTTTTTCTAACACCTCATATTGTTCCTTTGCTTTCTTCGGCAGTTCCACTGGAATCACATTATCCAGTCGTTCAGGTAACTCAAGATAATCCTTGGACTTCATACTCACACAGATATCAGAAAGTTTTCCATAGATCGCATCTTCCGCACCTTCTTGTAACTTCCATGTGTAGACGATCATTTGATTTCGCTTATCCGGTAGAAAGTATTTCTCTCGGTAACCAGTAACTGTTTTGCCCAATCGCTCTCCGCCATCAAGTAAATAAATCTGTGGCCACAAATCAATTAAGCCATTTGGTGCTGGGGTGCCAGTTAATCCAACCAGTCTTTTAATAAATGGCCTTACCTTTTTTAATGATTTGAACCGCTGAGCCTTTGAAGATTTAAAGCTGGATAACTCATCGATAACGACCATGTCAAACGGCCAATCTGAATCAAATCGTTCTACAAGCCAAGTAACGTTCTCCCTATTGACGATGTAGATGTCGGCTTTTTTATATAAAGCGGCTACCCTTTGCTTTTCACTGCCAAGCACTTTTGAAATTCGAAGTTCTTTCAAATGGTCCCACTTTTCTATTTCTTCCTCCCAAGTGGTGCTTGCTACTCGAAGCGGGGCAATGACAAGAACCTTTGCCACATCGAAGTAATCATACATAAGTTCCAAAATCGCTGTTAAAGTCGATACTGATTTTCCCATCCCCATTTCAAGAAAAAGAGCTGACTTCTTTTTGTCGATAATCCACTGGGTGGCATAGGTTTGATAATGGTAGGGTTGATATTTCATCTAACCATCTCCTCTAGCATTCGATCAACCGCCTCATAGCTATCAATCTTATAAACTTTAAAACCTAGTGCTTCTAGCTGCTTCTTCCTTTTTCGTTGCAAAGCTCGTAGCTTCTTAGCTGGTGCCTTTAATTCCACAAAAGCAACTTTTGAACCGTTAAAGAGCACCAACCTGTCTGGCACACCTGCAAAACCGGGTGATAAAAACTTTAATGCTAGCCCATCATTTTCCTTCACTTTCTTTTTTAGCCTTTGTTCTACACTTGCTTCATTCATCTATCGTTCACCCCAAAATTTATTGTTTACGTCCAAAACCCAGTATCCACAAGGCTTTAACTCCTCTTCGTAAACAAGTAAACGTAAAAATAGTTAAGCTATACATACAAGCGTATTAGGGGGGGAGGGTATATATAATATTCTCTATACTCTCTATTTCTTCTTATATAGATATATATGTTTATCATGTTTACAAGGTATATAGAGTAAGAGAGACAAGAGGTTTGATGTAAACAATAAAAGTTTATAAAAGTTTACTTGTTTACAAATTTTCTCTTTTAAATCCTCTTTGTGTCCCATAACTATTATCAAATCGAATGGAACTAACTCTTTTCCAACCAGACGTGTTTTGGATGATCATATTAATTTCCTTCGAATCATATCTGGTCATGATAGATACATCTTTTTGGAATAACTCTTCCCACACCATCTGGGCACAGACCTTATTCAACTGCATTTTTGGATTTGAGTTGTCATCGGGATGGTCCATATGCAAGTAGGTTCTTCTCGTACCAATATCGAGTTCATACCAATTTGTAGGAACCTCGGTTTCTAAATACGTTCTAATGCTTTCTGCAATCGGATTTTCTTGTGTATGGGCAGCTTGAAGTTCACGAGCTTTTTCTTCGATGTCTTTGCTCAATGCTAAGGTCTCTCCCTTTTCATACAGGACCTTTGCCTCCGCCCATATTTGATCTACTTCATCATCCGTTAAATCATTCCACATATTTTTAAACCCGCCACCATTAACCGTTATAGGTAAGAAGCGACGATTCCCTGTTGGATCATTTAAAAAATCATAATCATTGGTTGTTCCAAAGAACACGCACTGCCGCTTGAATGTTTCATTATGCCTTCCATAGGCGACACGAAAGGTATCCTCTGACTTTGAAATAAAATGCTTTACTGCTTCCACATCAACCTTCTTCGTTGCCGTTAGTTCTGCCATTTCTAAAATCCAAGCTCCCTGAAGTTGTTCATAGGCTTCCTTGCCCTTCACGGTTATTAAGGAATCCGAGTGCCATTCTTTGCCTAAGAGCTTAATAATATAACTCTTCCCCACACCTTGAGGGCCAACAAGGACCACGCAGTAATCAAATTTTGCGCCCGGTTGATAGATTCTTGTGACTGCAGCAAGCATAATTTTTTGAGTAAATGTTCTAATGCATTCATTGTCTTCAGCACCAAGGTAATCGACCATAATCGTCTCAAGCCGCTTCTGACCATCCCATTCAAGGCTGTCTAAATAATTTTTAATAGGATGAAACGCATGGTTAATGGCAACTTCACTCCAAGCATCAGCGATAACACCTGCTCCTTTAATACCATAAATTGAATAAAGATAATTTCGCAGGCTAGCATCATCCATGTCTGACCAATATCCACCACGCTCAACACTCCGCCAAGGTAAATCATCCTTAATAACCACCCGATGTACAAAATCGTTCATAGCAATTCTGTCTTTTAAAGCTGGGTCGTTTTCAAGAATAAGGATGACATTTGGTGCACTCGAGACAATGTTTCCTTTCTGATCCCTTGTTAATTCAGCCAACCACTCCATCTCTTCATCTTCAAAATCATCTGCAGCAAGACTTAGCTGTTCTTTTCCTAGAGTCAACTTTACTTGTTTATCCTTTAAGGCTTCTTCCACCATTGATTTGTAGGAAGGTAGTCGATTGATGGGTGTCCCCTCTTTGACAGTTTCATCAAGATCTCCAAATAAATGAATCCTAACTAAATCAAATGCATTGCATAACTTCCCACCGATCGGGTCGGTTGAGTGATGGGAATAAGCAAAGTCACCATCTTCATAAATTACTAAGCCTCCCGCCGTGGAACCAGCTGAATACGTGTATCGGTTCGGATCCTCACAAGAAACATAAATATCACTTAAATACTTCTCAATCACATCCGGAACAGAGTAAGTTCGACAAAAGGCTCCAACTACACCATCTTTAATTTTAGGGTCACCTTGCTTGTCTGCCAGTTTTTTTCGTTCATTTACAGTTCTGGAGCTTTCCGGCCAGTAGGAGGAATCTTTCCAATCTGGATACCTTGCTAGTACAGTATCAGGATCAATCCAAGGCTCGTCCAATACTTTAAAGACAAACTCTCCATCAGAGGAAGTTGACGGCCAATACATGAGCCGGTGCACTTGATAGGTGGTGTCATCAAAAAAGTCAATTCCTAGGTCAGCTGCAATCTTTCTCGCAATAGGTACATATTCATCCGCGGTAACAGGCCTGGATAAAGGAATCACGAGTCTTAATCTTGGTTTTTTCGGATTATGTTTATGAGTAGAATACATGGCGCACCCATAGCCAAACATGGTATCAACAGATGCCCATAAATCACCTTTCACAAAGTCAGCATCAAGAGAAACAATCTGTCGCCAAACCACACTGTCATGCTTTCTTCTGCCACCCTTTAAGGTTCCACCGACAAATCCACCCACATCTTTAATCTCATCCTGCTTTGATTTGGAAAGCTTTTTATATTCCTCATATGCTTCGTGAGTTCTAACAGTATTGCTTAATTTCTGAATTACCTCAGACCAGAGCATTTCACGATTTTTCCAGTTCAGTTCTTTACGATTTCTTCCGATTGCAATCGTGAGATTTCCATCATGTTTTAAACTTCGCTTTCTTTTTTCACTGGGCTCTTTCACTTCGATCAACCCTCCTACGTAACACAGTACCAAGGCCCTTTTTGGCTCCCCCCAGATCACCGGAAAGAGCCTGACCTTTCAATGTTTTAATTGTCTGTTTTGGCAGTACATCCTTGTACCGTTTTAGTTCCATTACAAATTTCATAGTGTCAATGTCAGCCATACTCGACACTTCCCCGCTATGCTGTTTTAGTTGAACGTTCGATTAACGGCACAAATCCCTTTTCTCTCTTAAGTAGCTCGTAAAGGAATAACCGGCCCTTTTGTGTCCAGTAGGTGTGCATGACACTTCTTTCTGCATCAATGGCATGTGTTTTCGACTGGGTATAACCCATATCGGCATATTTTTGATAAAGAAGCCAAGTTTTGCCCATCTTGTATTGCACACCCAGCTCATGTAAGATGGCGTTCAGTTTTCTTGCGGATAACCCATAATCCTTCGCAATAAGGCTTATTGGTACAACAGATTTATTTTGAAGAACTAAATCATAATACGATGCTTTTGGTTTTAACTCTCCAATGATTTGCTTGTTTTGAGCATTTTCCAGTTCGAGTCTTCTTGCTTTTTCTTTTGCATCTTTATACTCAGTAAAAAGCTTAATCCCCAGTTCAGGATTTTTTAAAATGTCATTGAGAAGGGACTCCGAAGCATACATCCCATGTTTTCGAATATCCGGTAGCACCTCATCGAAAATCCAATGTTCGAATTGCTCTGCTTTCTTCTTCACCAGCTTATTCTTGCTTTGAGATGAAGCCCCGATAATTAAGCGATACACATCGCCTTCAGGAATAAAATTCTTTTCAATTGTTTTACCTTCACTTTGCGGATGAGGTACCTCTCTTTTTGTTAGGTACCGGCAGTTTTTGATAATGGCTTGATGAGGATTACCATAGCAGAGCATTTTCGCTACCTCTGTCGCAGGAAAAAATTCCTTTCCATCAATCACCATAATTTCTAACTGACCAAATTCCGTAGAGTTGAATACACGTAAATTATTCATCTTAATTTCCTCCTGTTCGATTTAATCTTTCTTGTAATAATCCGTTTCAAAGCTATCTGCCCCTAAAGGCAATCCGGGTGCCCATTCAATTGACTGACCCATCAATTCTTCTACGTTTTCCATAGAACCCGTATCAATTGGAACATCTAGAACAACTTCGTCATGAACATGAAAGTTAATTCGATATCCCGCTTCGTCCAACCTAAGCATGGCAACAGCAAGACAATCTCTAGCTATGGCTTGAATAATATTCTCCGTAAGTTTGCCACCATAAGTAGGAATCCTTCCCCACTGCTTAGAGCCTTGTTCCGTTCCTTCATACGTGAGTTGCTCTTTTCCAAAACGCTCGTCTATCCCAATTTTCGGTCTAACATAAGCAAGGGACCGACCTGAAGGTAAGGTGATAAATAAAAGACCTTTTGTATAATGAAAAGTAAGACCATACTGCATCTTCACGACTGCTTTTTCCTTCACAGCTTTAATAGCTGCTGCTTCAATGCCCCACCAAAGTTTGACGATATTCGGATTTGCTTCTCGCCAAGCAGAAACTAACTCTGGAAGTTCATCTTCGGTTAAACCCATTTCTAAGGCACCCATCTGCATCAACGCACCTTTAGAGCCACCGTAACCAAGAGCCAATTCAGCAATTTTCCCTTTCTGCCTAAGCGGGCTACCTTTATCGATTGTCTCAATGGGCACTTTAAACATCTGTGCAGCAGAGGCTTCATAAATTTTTCCGTGTGATTGAAACACATCCATTCGCCACCGTTCTCCCGCTAGCCACGCGATTACTCTCGCTTCAATTGCCGAGAAATCAGCAACAATATAACGGTGGCCTTTCGCTGGAATGAACGCAGTTCGTATCAATTGCGATAAAACGTTAGACACACTTTCAAAAAGAAGTTCTAGGGTTTCATAGTTTCCAGATTTCAATAGATCTCTTGCAACCTGTAAATCATTTAAACTGTTTCTTGGAAGGTTATGAATTTGAACAAATCTACCAGCCCAACGCCCTGTGCGATTCGCTCCGTAGAATTGGAGTAGGCCTTTAATTCTTTGATCAGGACAAATGGAACGTTCCATGGCTTCATACTTTTTCACTGATGTTTTGGACATTGCTTGTCTTAATTCCAACAGCCGCCTGACTTCCGGTTTTTCCACTTCACCCATTAGTGCTTCCACATCTTTCTTGGTAAGGCTATTAACTTCTAACCCTTGTTTTAACAACCAACCTTTCAGCTGCGCTGGACTATTCGGGTTCTCGAGTCCTGTTAAACGCACAGCTTCTTCGAAGAGCTTATCCTGAAATGCCTTATCTGCCTGTATGGCATTAATGACTAAGCTATTATCAATAAGGGCACCGTTATCATTTATCTTTTGGTCCAACTCCCAAAGCTTCTGTTCTACTTTGGGAATTGGAAAGGCATCTAGCTTCTTTCGGATTCGTCTCTCGACCTCAACGTCCTGTTTGCAGTAATCCTTAAAAGTGGCCCATTTATCTAAGTCATGTTCTGGTAGATTACGAGTCCTTCCCTCATTCACTTTGGTAGGTTTACAAGGAACCGAAAAGTAACGAATTAAAGCTTTCCCTTCCTTCATTTTCTGTTCTTGCAACCTGAGACATTTGGCCACTCCATCAAGATATCCAGGCAAACCAAGCATTAGAGCATGAACTGATGAACACCGCCATTGTTCTGGTGGCATCGATTGTTGAAAATACTTAGCTAAACATGTTCTTTCAAAGTTGGCATTGTATGCTGTCTTTATAACTGTCGGATCGGTTAAGGCTTCCAAAATGTCATCCGGTATCTTTTCACCAGAAGCTAAATCAACAATCCTCACTTCTTCATCATCGACGGCATATGCAAAGAGAAGAACTTCAAAATCAGCTGATTCACAGTACGCATAGACCCCTGTTTTAATAAGGTCTATGCTACTGTATGTTTCTATATCAACGGCTAATAGTTTCATAGATATCAACCTAAAATATCATCATCGCCACTGTCATCAGCAAAGTCATCTTCGGCACTACTACGGCCACCAAGTGGGTCCCCATCATCCGTCTTCATAATATTTTGAAGCCCTGCAGCAATCCCGCGATTTCCATTTACATTGAAGCCATAAAAGGTTAAACTTACTCTTCCATAGCAGCCGGAATAAAACTCACTTTGGTCCATGATTGGATTTAAATCCGCATCGACAATTCCAGGTTTAATCTTGCTGTTGGCGTTAATGAAGTAGCAACCTGCATAAGCCTCATCATCTTCACGATCGACATCCCCGTCACGTAACGGTGTTTTTAAGTTGGATGGCACCTTACCACCAAACTTGTCCTTGTTTTCTTGAGTCGCTTTTTGAATCGCATCTTTTACTTTCTTAATGGTTGCCTTATCTGATTTTGGGATAATGATACTTACTGAATACTTTAGGTCACTTCCATTGACACTAACTGGCTGATGCACATTTGCATAACTAAAGCGTACTGGGTTTTCCTTTGTTCCAATCGTAATTTTTACCATGATTTATTTTCCTCCTCGTTATTGAAAATCCACTTCTGGTGAAGCTTTTATTTCCGGTCGCTTGTCCTCTTCTGGCACGAGCTTTACTTTCCCCGGCGCTTTTGTAATAAGAGATCCAAGCAATTCTTGAAATGCCTTTTTGCCTAATTCCTTTTCAAGTGTGGTTATCGTGTTGAGTGATTTCTTATAAATCACATCACTGTCATATCCTGCAGCAGTAAGTGCATCAACAACTGCATATTCATCACTATATTTACGGCTGCCTCTGCCCTCGACCAGTTTCATCCCTGGCCATTGCTTGTTTTCATTCATCGCCATAGCAAATGCATATTCTTGAACATCCTTTGCCCAGCTCATAAGCTGATCGATGGATGTTAATACTTCTACTACCTCATCATCTGTCAGTAATGGAGGTTTCTGAAAATCCATACAAGCAAGTTTCAGATTTTCTTCTGCTCTCGCTCTACAAGTTGCTTTCACCTTACAAAAGCGGCAATGATCACCAGCAATGAAATCACCTTCACCCTTAAATGCTAACTCCGCTTTGGGCTTGACCACTTCTTCTGCCCATTCCAATAGTTCATCCACTCGCATTTCGTCCGTGGAGATATTGTCTAATCTGGGTTGCACAACGGTCATCACTATTTTCTGAGTATCATAGAGTACACCAAAGTTGTTTAATGCACCCAAAGCATACAGTCGCATTTGTGGATTTTCCACTGCAGAAACCTTGACACCTTTCCCGCCCTTAAGGTCAATAACTTCTAATCTATCACCATAAATTAGAATTAAGTCCCCCGTACCGAAAGCAGCTGGAACCCAAGGACTAAAGTCTACTTTTTCCTCAATAAGGATGAGTGGATCCTTGCTAGTTTCCTTAGCCTCATTCATTTTTTCAGTTGCAAAATCAACATATGTTTGTACAGCTTGTTCGATTTCTGCGTTATAAAATTCATTTTGTTTCATCTGCTTCAGCTTTTTGTTGAACTGAGCTTTTGTCATCTGTTTTAATTCATAGGACAAATAAAGTTCTGACAGCTCATGCATGAATGTACCTTCCTTGGCAAAAACGCTGGTTGTTTCTTCATACTGTTCACCAAGTCGAATGCTTGGTGTACAAGCCAACCACTGACTTGCTTTAGAAGCACCTAAACTAGCATGGGCTCGTTCTGAATGGTTCATAGAATAGTAGGAACATCCTCTCAAAGCTTTTCCGCTTCTTCTAATAGTTCGGGATACTTATCCACTGGGATATCGCTGAGTTTCTTGGCTCCCAACCCTGTAATCAACTCTTTCACTTGTACCTGTTTTCCATCTTGAGAAAGTGCTGCAAGTTTTGCCCTGACATCTTCTAATGCCGGTAATTTAGCTTTTGCAGGTTGTGCTGGTTTCTTTGGTTCCTTGTTTTTCTTAGGCTGTTCTTTTTCAACGGAAGCTGCGGAGTCCTTTTGATTGCTTTCCAATGCAAACACCAATGTTTCAATGCTTCCTGCTAGATTTCGTAAGTCCGCCACTACATCAAGAGCGAGTTTTGTTTTACTCATTTGCTTTTTCTCCCTTCTTTTCATTTTGTTCATCAAGCTGGCTTAGCCGATTCGCTAGTCTTTTAGAAACAATGCTGATAGCCGTAAGAACGCCAATCATTTCTTCATGCATGACTTTCTTGCCCTCTTTTGGCTTAACTTGTGTTGCCAATTAAAGGTCACCTCCTTGTGGTTTATAATGTCCTTCACTTATTAGCCAACGGGGAGGGTGGTTTGGAAACCAAAATTACAAAAAATATTTTTTTTAATACAGAAACCAACATTAGACAATCACAGCACCACCTTTTCTACACATAAAGAGCACGCCTTTTACAGCTTCTCTCTTTTGGAAAAATGGATACTATAGTTCAATAGTTAACTTTGTGATAAAATGTTAATTTGTAAGGTATATCCAAATGGCCACTTGTCATGTTCCTTACAAGTAAAATAGTACGATATGAAACAACCAAAGTACTTAATCTCAATTTGACCCTTTTTTGACCCGTTTTTTTTCTGAACACAGAAAGGAGGTTGCTGATGAAAAGGCTAACTTTTGCAACATATGTAAAAAACCTGCAAACAGGTTTGCAGGCGCCAAATGGGAATAAAGATGTAGTTGAATTGCTGCTATTACCAATTACGAGCAAAGATACAGTAAGGAATCAAAATGGTAGCCATATTGACATAAATGATACGTTCGTCAGTAATCTCTTAAAGCAGAAAAAACCGGTTCCGGATGCAATAAAAAGTGCTTCAGCTGATCCTAGAGTAATCTCTGAAACACATTCTTATTTTGATAGTGATATTTTGCCTTACTTAAATCCTCACACTAAAGAGGACATGTTAGAGAATCTAACAAGGATTATTAAAAATAGTGATGTCTCAGTAAAAAAACAGGATGAACTACTATCTAAATATTCTTCAGGAGATACCGCGGAGTTTCTAGCCGACTCTTTTCTATACGCGTTGAATTTACCAAATACTGTGATAGATGAACCGGTAGATGAGAATGACTTCTATCTTCTCTCAGAAGCGCATCACACATGTCCTCAATGCGGCAATCAGTTAGTTAAGACTAAAAATGATATTTCCTTAAAAGAATATGAGATCGTCAACATTTACCCAACCAATTTAACTAAGAAAGAAGCCGCTAGTTTTGAAAATGTAAGAAAACCTAGTTCAAATTTGAAAAGTAATGCAAATAAAATACCACTGTGTCTAACCTGTGCTAATGAATACACTGCGCACCGAACTCCTGAGGAATGTCAAAATCTTATTTATAAAAAAGATTCTTTGGTCCGCAATTATAAAGCAATGGAAATCACTGAAGGTATTTATTTAGAAGAGCAAATTGAAAAAGTTCTTCGACAAATATCCAGTGCTGATTTGTCTTCTGCTTTCGAGCAATTAAGTTATAATGCTCTCAAGGTTAGAAGCAAAATAACAACTGATAATGTGCCATTAATTCTTAAGACTGAAGCGTATGTTCTTGGTTATCATAACTTTATTGAAACGACTTTTGCAGAGCTACAAAGAGAAGGCATTCTCGATTTCGAGGAAATTGCAATGACCGTTAGGTTATGCTACAAGAAATTAGCCAAACAAGGTCTATCACAGGAGGAAGTCTGCAATCATCTTACAGATTGGTTCAAACAAACTGCAAATACAACATTTATTTCAGCTTGTGAGGTAATTGTTGCATTCTTCATCCAAAATTGCGAGGTGTTCGATGAAATTACCCAATAAAGTAATCGCTTATCAAGAAAGTATTATTGCGAAATTCCCTTTAGTACTTTCTATCCTAAAGCAGGGTGATTTATCTATAGGGGATTTATACATGAAGATCAAACCTGAAGTAAGCGATGTAGGCGAATACTTAGAGATTTTAGATAGTTTATATGCATTAAGGAAAATTGACTTCATTGAAGAAACGGAGGCGCTACATTATGTTGATTGAAGTCAGATGCGATGAGTTTAAAAGTCATGGAGAAATTAGACCTCCGATTAAATTACATAAAGGATTGAACACTGTCATTGGTAGTAAGACTGGGTCCAATTCTATTGGTAAATCAACCTTTTTAATGATTCTTGATTTCATATTTGGTGGGGACGATTATATAAAAAAATCTACAGACGTGTTAAAAAACGTTGGAACCCATAAGATTTATTTTACTTTTGAGTTTTCTGGAATTATGTATTACTTCTATCGTTCAACTGATAATCACCAGGAAGTAGTACAGTGTAATGATAATTACATGCCTGTGGAAACTATGCCTATTGGGGCTTATCATGACTTCCTCTTCAATCACTATGGAATAGATTTGCCACTTACATCATTCAGGGGCGTCATTAGCAGATACTTCCGTGTGTATGGAAGAGATAATCTTTCAGAGAAAAAACCTTTGAATATTGTTCCTAATGAAAAGACTGAGGATGCTATTCGAGAACTCATGAAGCTTTTTAATCTCTATTCTACCCTTGCAGATTTGTTAAAAGTATATAAGAACAGTAAAAATGAACATTCCACATTTAAGAAAGCACAATCGTTTGATTTTATACCACGTATAACAAAAAGGAAGTATAAACAAAATGAAAAGCGGATTCATGAATTAGAAAAAGAATTAGCATCTATGGCGGACGAGAATAATAATGCCCTTTTGGGGATTGATTCTCAAGAAGCTGAAGAAATTTCTAGTATCAAAGGATATATAACTATATTAAAAAGACAACGTTCACGTCTAATGTCTCAACTAAATGCTATGCGGGCTGACTTACGCCCTGAAATAAAGCAATATGGTGCAGACTTTTCAAAATTAGCAAATTTCTTTCCAGATACGAATTTAAGAAAACTAGAAGAAATTCAACAATTTCATAAAAATATATCCGGAATATTACAATCAGAGTTCGAAGAGAATCAAGCAAAGTTACAATCAATGATTGATTTAACAACCAATGATATTAATTCGTTAGAAAAACAAATTATTGAGTTGGGAGATACTGCAAAGCTATCAAAAGTTGTTCTTGATAAATATTCAGCAATTGACAATGAGCTTAAGACTTTAATTGCTGAAAATAACTCTTATGATAAGCTGAACACGTTGAAGACCACCGAAAAAAGTTATAAAGAAAACTTGGAGAATTTACAACAAGAGTTATTAATTGAACTACAAAATGAGATAAACATCCAAATGGAAAAGATAAATGATAAGATATATGACGGAGAGAAAAAAGCTCCTATCCTCAATATTCCGAATGCTAGTAACTATACGTTTATGACCCCAGATGACTCTGGAACAGGAACTAATTATAAGGGTATGATTGTGTTTGATTTATCCGTATTAAGATTAACACCACTACCCGCAGTCGCTCATGATTCATTTATTCTGAAGCAGATAGGTGATACTCCTTTCGAAAACATCTTAAAAATATATTCTTCTTATGAAAAGCAAATTTTTATCACTATTGACAAAGAAGATTCCTATTCGGAAAAGGCACAGGAAATGATGGAGAATACTTCTGTTCTTTATTTATCAGAGGGTGGTAATGAATTATTTGGCTGGGCATGGAATGAAAAAAACGCAAAAAGACCAGGTCTCAATTAAACGTAGACCTAGTCTTTTTCCACTTATTAATACTATAGCAATAGTCGAGGCTTTATAATCTTCTTACTGCTCAGTATTTGGTAATGTAGTCTTCTCGAATCCACGATAGTGGTTTAATTACTTCACTAATTTCCTTATCAATGTTACAATATCATCCTTTTTCATCTGCTTTTCAAAGGATACGTTAAGTCCATCTTCCTTTAAAGTTTCAAAGAACTCTTTTGCTGATTTTATTCTCATTTTTTCTTCGTCTCTTAATCCACTATCTTTTTTTACGTCTTTTGTCTCGACAATGAAATTAATAATATGCTCACCACTTGGTTTCTTCAATACATACATAAAATCAGGACTAGTGGTTCCACCATAGTATAAAGGAACTCTTATACTACTCCTCGGTATTTTTCCAAAAACAACAACTTCATCAATATTACTGTTCTCAATTGTCTCACGTTCTTTTGGCGAATCATAAATAAAGCTATCATATAGAAATTTCGATGGTACTGATAGACTATCTGAACGCATTATTCCTACAGAGCCTTGTGGTATGACTTCTTTTACATTGCCATCGATATCAGTTAAAGTGGTTTCTGTAGTACTTACCTCAAGCTTTTTATAGCTGAATTTTTTAATAAAACTTGATTCCAGCCATTCTTGAAATTTTGCAATGAAATTTTGTAAGGTAGTCTTATTGAATAACTTTGTATTAATCGTACTCTTTGAGTTGTATTCCACGATTTTTCTGTGCAAGATCTTCATAGGAATGCCTGTTGCAGACTGTATTCGTCTTAGAAATTCACCATATGGCATTGTTGAATTTATTACATGGTATCCTGCTGTTGACTCTTTCATTTCAACTAGTCCATCTTCACCCTTTGTTGTCCGCTTTTCTTTTGCATGTATTAACTGCTCTTCAAAAATATTGCTCTCAAGAATCGCAGTTACCGCACTTCCCAATTCTTCATCGTCTATTTCATCTAGCATTAGATAATATTTTTGGTTAATTTTATCCCAGAGTTCTTTGATTTTAGAAAATCGCTCTTCTCGGATTTTTATCTCTCCAAGTTTTTTCTTGCTAGTGTCAATAACTTTGCCTTGTTGTAAGCCTGTGTTAAACTCTGGGTATTTATCCATCATTTCAAGACGCATATCTTCTATTATATTTTGATCCTTATCAACGTACCCCCCAATAAGTAGCTCTGCGAATAATACATTCTCATCCACGCCACGGTCTTTTGCCACTTTTGAGAGGACATCTCTGATTGAGGTAATCGTTTTTACATCAGCATTGATTTCATTAACCAGATTGTCTGCGAACTTTTTCTCTGAAAAATCGATGATATAGTTTAGGTAGAATTGCTCCCCGGAAATTCGATTCCCCAATTCATCAACCGGCAATCTGAGACCTCTGCCTACCTCCTGTAATTTACTTATTTCACTACCACTTGAACGGAGCTTAGCAATTGTAAATACATTAGGATTATCCCAGCCTTCTCTAAGTGTCCATTTCGAGAAAATAAACCTCATCGTATTCCATTGATTATCTTCACCCTTAAATGAAATCAATGATTCTTTGTCACGAAGAATTTTATCCACTTCTTCTTGAATATCTTCATCCGATTTTGAGTTGTCCTCTGAAAAATAACCACCGTTCGTTTTTTTAATATCCTTCAGTGAAGCTTCTAGATAATCTTTATAATCAAGTATTCTACGTGACATTTTATCTAGTTGGTTAATTTTACTTATTTCTTCTTTGAGCTTTTCTGTTAATAGTTTTTCAAAAGCTAGCCTGAGTTTTCCATCATTATTAGAACCTCTATATGAATAGATACTATCAATAAAGAATAGACTCAAGGTTTTTATTTTGTTTCCTCGAAGGAAGTTTTCTTTTTCTCTAATAAAATGAGCCTCTATAGCCTGTTTCATCATTAATTCTTGATAGGTCGTTCCATATATTGAAGAATAGATAATATCTCCAACGGTAATAACATGCCCATTGGAAAGAGTTAAGCCATTACTTACATCGCATTCATCACTTTTCCCAATACTTTCTACGCTAATTCCTGAGAATGATTCATCAATAATGCTCAAACTGTCTCCTGGTACCAAATCAAATGTTTTCTTAGTCTTTTCATTTCTAAATACACACGATTTTGGTCTATGAGAAACTTTCATTAATTTTATGTTGACATCATCAACGTCAGCATCTTCTAATGTTTGAACAGCAACACCCTTAACTAGCTGTTCATTAAACGCTTCGCATGCCCCAAGATTATAAACTAGATTATTATAATCCTTCTCTTCACTTTTTTCAGCATAAGGGAAAGTTGCCCCAAACCGAATAACACACTGAGGTTTAATTTTATCCGTAATACATTGATACGCTTTATTCTCTCTTTTGAATCTATGTGGTTCGTCTATGATAACAATTGGTCGTGTTTCTTCAATGGCTTTATAAGGCTGCGTAAATTCACCAAGAAGCGTTTGATCATAATCATCCTTTTCCATTGTAGCCTTAGACAATAGCATTTTATCAGTAGTAAGCAACACATGAATTCTGTTTTTCTCTAATCTAGTCCCTCTTGCATACTCAGCTATTGCGCTAGGGAACATTTTTCTCCCAGATGATTTATTTTTCTGTGCATTTAACACTTGAAGTTTTAATGACACATTCGGATAAATGTCTGCAAAATGCATCTTCGAGTAATTAGCTTCTATAAAATTCTTTGTCCCTTCTTTTATCGGTGTTGATGGAACAAGAAGAATAAATTTGTTAAATCCATACTGTTTATTTAATTCATACATTAGCCTTGTATATACATACGTCTTTCCGGTACCAGTTTCTAATTTTGCGTCAATTCCAAGAATCCCATCATCTACAGTCCTTTGCATACTTTTAGGAATTGGATTAAAATCCTCAATATCACCATTCCAAATGTCTGTAATGTTGGTGGAAATAGTCTCATCCTTCAAGTCTATAATTGGATTTTGATGAATTGCATTAACTCTAGAAATTTGAACATCTTTTAATACTTTACATATTGCATTGATAGCATTAGTTTGATGAGGTAAATGTTTTAATTGTATTTGCATATTAATACCTCTCAATCACTGTAATATTCTTGTTTTGTCTTAAGTTTGCTATGTTTTTCTTCAGCTCATGTGACTGATTAAATGGTAAGGAATACGGATAAACAACTACTCTTGAAATAAGTAATTCATTATTCTCAATCTTTCTTATTAATTCCATAGTGTCCTTAGAGGTAATCCCTTCGTCAATTATATATAATGAACCTCCAAACAAATCAGCGTTATAGTTATTAAGCTTTATCTTTTCAGCTTTGGTGCATAATCCATATCCATCTTCATTTAACCAGGTGGAAAGAATTGTTTCTCTCCCCGGAATATCACCAAAAGTAAAAACATCAACCATGTTATCTAAAACTAATTCCTCTACCGGATCAAAATCAACTATTTTATCGAGCGTTTTTTGCTCTGGGGCGTTTATCTTGTAGAGTTTGAATCCATAATCAATATCAGCGTTAGTATTAGATTTGATTTTTTCTGCTGCCTTTTCTATTCTGTCTCTTCCTATTTCATCTATTGTACGGTACCCGGCCTGAAATGCTGGTTTATTCTCTTCAATTGCTTCAGGTAGTTGAACCATAATAAACCTTCTCTTACCGTTATCTTCTGCATTCATTTGCATAACTGCATGGGCAGTAGAGGCAGAGCCAGAGAAGAAATCTAAAACAAGTGAATCCTTCTTTAAACCTACAGCTTTAAACAATATACTAAGAAGATCAACATCTTTTGGGTTAGTAAAATACTTGCCTCCTAATAATTCATTTAATTGATTTGATGCTACTCGGCCATCTTTGTATTTTACACTTGTCAAGCTTTGGTATTGGGTGTTTTTCAAATATGTCTTATTATTTGGAACTGTTGTTTCATCTTTGCCAAAATGCACTAAATTGTCATTTATTCTTTGTTTCATAGTTTCTTCTGGATACCGCCATCCACTTGCAGGCTCTTTACAGACTTTTCCTGTGACGGGGTGTATCACGTCATATCGATATTGTCCGTAGTTCGGTCCGGAAATATTATCTGGAAAATACACGCCTCTTTCATCCATCCAAGAATAATGTTTACTAGAGTATATCGGATTAGATTCAGGGAATTGCTTATACCACTCAAGAGCTTCTTTATGTATTTCTACCCAGTTATCTCCGTGCTTCTGTTTAAAACTCTCAAATGCTTTGAATATTTCCTCAAGCCCTTCTTTTTTCTCTGTCCAATCGCCACTGTTCATTGATTTACTCTTAACAAAAGCAATAATATATTCGTGTTGCATTGAAATATAGGATTGATCATTCTTACTACTATTTTTCCAAATAATCTCACCTGCAAAATTTTCTTCCCCGAATACCTCATCACAGAGCAGCTTTAAATTGCTATGTTCATTTTCATCAATGGAAATAAAAATGACACCGTCTTCTTTCAATAAATCACGTGCAAGAAGTAGTCTTGGATACATAAAGGTAAGCCAAGCAGAATGGGTGCTTTTCCCTGCCATATTCAAGATTCTTTCAGCCTCATCATCTTCTATACCTGCTGCCTTTGACAATCCTTCCTTAGTGAACTCAAAACTATCAGGGTATACAAAATCTTTTTTTCCTGTGTTGTACGGAGGATCAATGTAAATGCAATCCACTTCATTAGAATAAGATTTTAACAAATGTTTAATAGCATCAATATTATCACCAATCATATAGAGGTTGTTACTATTGACATTAACATCTTTTGAATTATGTTCAATTATAGGGGTAAGTACTGTTTTAGTCTCAGTAGAAGTTAATAATTTAGCATAACTCTTTCCTAAGAATTTAAGCTCGTACCCCTCTTTACTCATTTCAATGTCATTAGTGGATAGTAGCTCGCTTAAACGCTCAATCATGAAATTTCCACTCTTATCAAAATAATGTGGGAAAACTTCTTTTAACTTTTCAATTTCTCTTGTATTAGGCCCAGCTGTATTGTTTTGGGTTAGTTTGTCTTTAAGCATTTTTTTACCTCACTTCTCAATTGTTTTTTCATTATGTATATATTCGACAATATCTCCAACATCACACTTCAATTCTTCACAAATTTTCCCAAGCACATCCATTGTTACATTTTGATTTTTACTAAGGCGTGCCAGTGTTGTAGGAGTGATTCCAATCGCATTTCTCAATGCTGTTTTATTCATATTGTTATCAATAAGGAGTTTCCAAAGCTTATTATAGGAAAAAGCCACTCTTATTCCTCCCTGAACTATAAGTATCTTTAGATATATATTTTATACATTCAATAGTACCATATCTTTAATACGTTAAGTAGTATTCTCCCTGCAAAATATAGATTTCCTATATATCCCCTATTCCGCGTAAAAGTAAGACCCCGGGGGTCAAAAATCCCCCGAACCATTAGTCCGAGGGAACATAAAACACACTACAATATTTAGTTAAAAATCACTAAGCCTATTGATACCAAGTTACTTTAACTCTATCAACGCCACGCACTCGACGTGCGTCGTCTGCGGAAACATATCAACGGGCTGTACTTCAACGGTCTTATATCCACCGTCCTCTAGTATTCGCAGATCCCTCGCTAATGTAGCTGGGTTACATGATACGTACACAACCTTCTTCGGTTTCATGTCGATGATGGTTTTCAGCAGTGCTTCGTCACAGCCTTTGCGCGGCGGGTCGACGACCAACACATCGGCGCTGTTGCCTTCTTCGTACCATGCCGGTATGACTGTTTCGGCTTCGCCGACTGCGAATTCGGCGTTTGTGATGCCGTTCAGTTCGGCGTTTCGTTTTGCGTCTTCGATGGCTTCGGGGACGATTTCGACTCCGAATACCTTCTTTGCTTTTTGCGCTAAAAATAACGAGATCGTGCCGATGCCGCAGTAGGCGTCAATAACAGACTCCTCGCCAGTAAGCTCGGCGTATTCAAGCGCTTTGTCGTAGAGCACCTTTGTCTGTTCAGGGTTCACCTGATAGAACGAGCGCGCGGAAATAGCGAACTTGATGTCACCGATATAGTCATAGATGACCTCGCTGCCCCAGAGGACCTCTGTTTTGTCTCCCATGATCACATTCGTTTTCTTCGAGTTAATGTTATGGACAATTGATTTTACCTTAGGAAGCCTTGCGACGATTCCATCGACCAGCTTCTTTTGCTGAGGAATCTCATTTGTCCTGGTCACAATAACAACCATCAGCTCACCGGTTTGTCTTCCGTAACGGGCCATGATGTGGCGAAGCACACCTTTATGTTTTTCCTCATTATAAGGTTGAATGCCCAGCTCACTGGCGATTTCTTTTACCACTTTGATCGCCTCATTGATTTCGTGAAGATGGAGCAGGCTCTCGTCTGTATCGACAATTTCATGGCTGCGCGGCTTGAAAAAGCCAGCGATCAGCTTTCCGTCCTTCTCGCCAACTGGCACCTGTGCTTTGTTCCGGTAATGCCAGGGGTTGTCCATTCCCAAAATCGGGTGAACCACAACATCCTCAAGCTTGCCGATCCGTGTCAGCACTTGCTTCACCTGGTTTTCCTTATACTTCAGCTGCCCCTCATAGCTGATATGCTGCAGCTGGCAGCCACCGTATTTATGGGCATCCTCAGCCGGACACTCTACCCTGAACGTACTTCTTTCAAGAATCTCCATCAAGCGGCCAAAGCCGTAGCCCTTGTTCACCTTAGTCACTTTGATGTTTGCTTTTTCGCCAGGAAGTCCGCCCTGAACAAAAATCGGGTAGCCATCAACCTTAGCCACACCCGCTCCGTCATGCGTCAAATCCTCAAACACTACATCTATAAAATCGTTCTTTTTAACCGGGATTGTTTTACTCATCATTTCAAGTCCTTTGCTGTAAATTAGCTAAGTCAGATTTTATCATATTGCCTGGGGGATTGCGAAACCCATCAACCTGTTTTCAAAATACTGAAGCAAAACGACCGAGCCGTTTTGCTCCCTTCCCGAAAAATATTACCAACCCTGTGGTCGATAGCCTCCAGACCACGGTGTCGACTGGTATCCATAGCCGCCAATGCCCGGTGTTCCTTGGTAACCATAAGCTCCGTAACCGGGAGAGCCCTGAAATCCATACCCAGGACCTCCCTGGTAGCCATATCCCGGGCCACCCTGGAACCCGTAACCTCCATATCCCGGTCCTCCCGGGTAGCCGTACCCTCCAAAACCGCCTCCTCCTGGATATCCATACCCAGGACCATTAAGCAATTGTCCTCCCAGATAACCTATCCCAGCCCCTAATAAACCAGCAGCCAGAGTTCCGGCAGCGCCAGTTTCATATGATCTGGAATCATGATAATAAGGCATATTATGTGAATACATATACATGTAAATTGTCCCCTCTCAATAAGTGTGTTAGTTATGTCCCTTTAACACCCTATGTGAGATTGGGCAAATGGTTTGGGTAACCTGCCTACTCTAGATGAAATTGGGCAGCCATTAATGCTGTGTTTAGGTAAACTACCATCTCTTCATTCCAATATATGAATAGGATATTTGTTAAAGGGGGGTGATGAGCATGAAGGAAATCGAACTTAAAATCAAAGAACTAGAGATGAAAATCGAGGAATTGGAAAGCCTGCAGGAAAACTTCCAGGAAACAATCCAGAACCAGCTGGACAACAATGATGTACGAACTTTAATGAATCAGATCTTAAACGAAAAAGACTTAGTCACAGCCCCGGATATGGAAAAAAGCTTAAGCAAAAGCCAGGTACAACTGATCAATTGGATTGTCGGAACGGGAATCAGTACGATTTCGATTGTGATTGCCTTATTTGAATTCCTGAAATAATAAAAGCGGAGGAAACATCCATCCGCTTTCTGAACATTATTTTTACTGTACAGTGAATTCCTTCGTCACTTCGTACTTCTTCCCGTTCTTAGGTGTCATCCACGCAGTAAGAATATATTCGCCTTTTTCAAGCGACAATTCATGGAGGTTTATTTCATATGTCAGCGAATCCCCCTGCTTCAACTTCTCTTCTCCCAGTACCTGTAAAAAGGCCGCGACGCTTGAGAACAAAAATACCTCATTGCCATCCTTTGTTTTCACCGAATAATCGTATCTTTGTGAACTCGTGAATTCTAGAGTCACTTCTTCCTCCGTCTGATTCTTTACTTCATATTGAAAAATCAACGGGCTTTCCTCTGTCAAACTTGCAGCCATTTCTCCCGCCACGATTCCGGCACCTCCTTTATCCTCATCATTATTCGAAACCTGGTTTCCCGTTCCACAACCAGTGATCAGCAGCCCAAGCAGCAATATCATCCATAACTTTTTCATCTTCCGAACCTCCTGTTGAATAAACTCTTTATCTATTTGTCAGGAGAAGCGTTCAAAAGGTTACATAAATAGATAAACTAAATCACCCATTTTTAAACAAAGGAGGAGAAGTGTCTGTCCACTTCTCCCCACACCTAAGTTCTTTTATACTTTTTATCATAATACTGCTGCAAGCCGCTGCTGGTCATTGAAAAAGCAAAAATAGTCAAACCGATGGCAAGGGTTCCGGTGATTGGCAGCCATGGATGCGACCAGATATGTTGAGTGATATCCACAAAGTAGGTTGGCCACACATTGGAAGTGTTCAATGTCTTATACCCTCCACTAAGCTGGGAAACGAATTCGACACTTAGAAAGATTTCGATGATTCCGAGCTGTCCGATGAGAAACAGCGTTCTCCCCAAATCCGAGAAAAACTGGACAATGAAAGAAGGCCGGAGCGGGGGCCAGTAGTAGTTTTTCAGCATTGTCAGCGGCGACGAGCCCGCGACAATCCCTGCTTCCACATAAGTTCTTTTTGAAATTTCCACCATCCCCTGATAAAAAATATCCGCCACCCTGCCCACTTCAATCATTGCCAGCACAATCAAAATCCACAGGTATCGATTATCCGAAAAAAGGATAAACGGGGTTCCGATGATTAAGATGACAAAGAAAATCGGAGGCATGAATGAAAACAATCGGTTCCAGACGATCAGGATTCTATGAAAGAAGCGCGAATAAAAACTCGCCATCGCCAGCGGGATCGCAATGAGATAACGAATCAGGACAATTGCGAGTATCGTTAACAGCGTTTCTTTCGTCCCCAGCAGCAGCCTGCTTAATAGGTCAACACCATTATGGTCCGATCCAATAGGAAAATCCGCCGATGGCGCAAACGGAGGAAGTTCAAAGCCTCCACCTTCCTTTTGCCTCATGACCGTATCTTTTAATGAAGTATCCACGAACGGAAGATATGGTGCTATAAATGTAATGACCACTAGAAAAGACAATATGATCAAGCCAAATATCAGTGATTTATTCATGATTCATCTCCTGTGAAGCCGGGGTGACAAGACTTTTAAAGATCTGTGTGACCAGATTCGAAACCAAAATGATTGATGCAAAAAAGACCGTATAACCGACTGCCGAAATACCGTCCACCATGATTTCCAGCCCAATCGTGAAGCCTGTGCCCCTCAGCACCGCGTCATACAGGCCATCCGCCGCTCCTTGAAAATTCATTAATTTTTCAACAATAAACAGGTTTGATAACACATAAAGTGTGATGGTATTCGAATGAGCCAAAATTCTCGGAAACGAATTTTTCAAGATATGTATGAACAGGATTTTCAAGCCGGCGGTTCCTTTTGACTGCGCAGTCCGAATGTAATCGTTCCCTTGTTGCTCCTGCAGACTTACATTGGTGATATTCGCCAGATAGAAAACAGGATAAATCAACAGAAATAGAATCCCAACCACATAAGTTTCCAGCTTTTCACTTCCGTATAATGTAATATGGAAAAACAACCCTTTTTCATATAAATACATCAAACCAAGCTGGGTTACGATGATGAAAAAGAGATCCGGCATCGAGATGAACAGCCACGTCGTCCCATTCCCTAAAAAGTTCAGCTTTTTCCTTTGCATCCGGAAATCAAAGATTCCTTTCAAGACTCCTAGAATATAAGCCAAAATCAGGGTTGGAACAATCAAAAGCAAGCTCTTCCACGCCTTGCCCGCAATCCGATTTCCATACGACTGGCCCGGGACAAACTCCCCCAGATCAGGGTTCTCCTTTATAAAAGCATAGAAACCCTTGATGTTCTTGATATGCGTGTCCAATTCATAATCATAGCTCGCGGATTTGAACTGTCCGCCCTGCCCTGTCTCAAAATTCGTCTTAGCCGGCAAAAACAATATCCCAATAAACAAAAATACGCAGACGACCCATAACACAAACTGCTCGATTGCCTTTTTAAAATAAACCATGAAGCCTCCTGATGGACTGTATTTTATTGAACTATTACACTGCAAAGATACAACAACAAACAATCTCAAAATCTAGTCTTTTTTTGACACTAGTTATATTTTACCATTTTTAATTTTTCAGAAAAGTATTTTTTTAAAGTTTTATATCCAACCCTCAGCCGGAGGATGGAAAATAGAGAGGGTTATGTGACGATAAACTGGAGATGGTTCCTCTTCTTGTGACCGTGCTCTTACGATTTCTTCTTTCACGGGCACATGATTCCCCTTCTTGTGACCGTGCTCTTCCGATTTCCTCTTTCACGGGCACATGGTTCCCCTTCTTGTGACCGTGCTCTTGCGATTTCTTCTTTCACGGGCACATGTTCCCTCTTCTTGTGACCGTGCTCTCTCGTTTTTCTCTTTCACAGGCACAAGTTCACCCTTCTTGTGACCCTGCTCTTGCGATTTTCACTTTCACGGGCACAAGTTCACCCTTCTTGTGACCGTGCTCTCTCACTTTTCTCTTTCACGGGGACAAGTTCACCCTTCTTGTGACCGTGCTCTTGCGATTTCCTCTTTCACGGGCACTAATCACTATTCATGGGCACATTCAAACCGGTTATGTGGAAATAAACTAAGGGGGATGCTGTTTATATGGGTATATTAAATCGAGTATTTGACGACATTCTGAAAAAATTCCACTTTACGGGTACAATGAAGCTGAAAAAGACGAAGCCCGCGGGCTTCGTCTCTTCTTCTTAATGGACCTTCTTTTTCGACATATACAGAAATGCTTTGATCATAAAATAGCTAACCTCATCCGGCAGCAATTCTTTTATTGGCTTTAACCTGTCGCGGCCGGCTTCTTCAACGGCTCGCTCGAGGTCTTCAATATGTTCAGCTGGAATCAGTAACTCATAGTCGACTTCCATTCCCTGCTGGATGCACTGAATCAGGTGATTTTCGACCGTGCTTTCGACCAGTTCGCGCTTAGCGGCAATCTCGGCTACAGACAATTTTTCCTGATGCAGCTTGTAGGTTTCAAGGTGGGAATCTCCGACGGCTTTTTTCGCCGGTTTCCTCACTGGTTCCGCAACGGCATTCATCACTGGCTGGCGCTCAGGATGCTCCTCGCAGAACTCGATAATCCGCTGTATGAATGGAGCTCCATATTTCTGCAGCTTGTGTTCCCCGACACCAGCCACATGGAGAAACTCAGCATCCGTCAGCGGCAGCTTCAGGCACATATCCTTCAATGAGGAATCGGAGAAGATCATAAACGGCGGCACCTTTTCCGCAGCGGCAACCTCCCTACGCAATTCACGCAGCTCTTCAAACAACGGATCATCGTTTGAAACCTGCTTGACCTTGACGGCTTCCTTCCTGAAAACCTTTGTCTTGCCGAGCAAAACGTCCTTCCCTTTTTCTGGCACATAAATCGTCGGGTAGGTCCCATGCTCGACGCCAATCAGCTCCTGGGAAATCAGGAACTCAATCAGGTCATTGACCTGCTTGGCATTCCGATCCTTCATCAGTCCGTAAGTCGGCAATTTATCAAGGCGGAACTCGAGGACTTTTTTATTCCTGGAGCCGGTCAAAACATTAGCCGTCATCGCCTTGCCGTATTTCTGTCCCATTCGAATGATACAAGAGAGTACCATTTGTGCGTCCTTGGTGACATCTTCTGTTTCACGGGAATCCGTACAATTGCCGCAGCGTCCGCACGGCTCTGTCTCTGTCTCGCCAAAATAATGCAGGATATAGGATTGCAGGCATTCCTCGGTATGGCAGTAACCGACCATCTGCTGCAGTTTTTCCAGCTCGGGCCCTATTCGTTCGCGATCGGCGGACTGGTCAATCAAAAAGCGCTGAACCTGGACATCCTGCGACGAATACAGCACGGTACATTCACTGTCCAGGCCGTCACGCCCGGCACGGCCGGCTTCCTGATAGTAGCTCTCCATATTCTTCGGCAGCTGGAAGTGGAGGACGTATCTAATATTGCTTTTATCGATTCCCATTCCGAAAGCCGAGGTCGCAACCATCACAGTCGCTTCATCCTGTAAAAAACGTTCCTGTTCGTTGTTCCGGTCTTCATCATTCATGCCTGCATGGTACCTGGCGGCTTGGAAACCTTCCTTCTGCAGCCATTCATACAGCTGATCGACGATTTTCCTTGTCGCCGCATAAATGATGCCGGCTTCCTTTTCGTTCTTTTTGATAAAATCCCTTAGATACGCCTGGCGGTCCTGGCCTTTTACCACAGAAAAACTGAGGTTGCTGCGCTCAAACCCAGTAATCACCGTATTCTCAGGGTTTATTTTTAACGAAGCGCAAATGTCTTCCCGTACTTTAGGAGTTGCTGTTGCGGTCAAGGCGAGGACAATAGACTTTCTGGGCAGACGATCGGCAAGACCTGAAATCTGCAGATAACTTGGCCGGAAATCATGTCCCCACTGCGAAATACAGTGTGCTTCATCGACGGCGATCAGGGGTATTTCCATGTCCTGCAGGTCATCGATGAATTCCCAGGATCCCAGCCGTTCGGGCGCGATGTACAATAGCTTGTACTTTCCGTTCCTGGCGTCATCCATTCGAGCGGCAGCTTCCCCAGCAGTCAGCGAGCTATTGATATATGTTGCCGGAATGCCAAGCTGGGTGAGCGTATCGACCTGGTCCTTCATCAGGGAAATCAGCGGAGAAATGACGATGGTTGTCCCAGGCAGCACGAGTGCCGGGATTTGATAGACGATCGATTTACCGCCTCCAGTCGGCATGACGCAGACCGTGTTTTTCCCTTCAAGCACAGATGAGATCGCCTGTTCCTGCCCCAATCGGAATGAGGAATAACCAAAATGATTTTGCAATAATTCATAGGCTTTTTGCAGCATAACGAGGTGGCTCCTTTCAGTGAGAAAATGTGGGGATAATAGAGGGTTGCTCTATCATTTTAACAGATAAACCATCTAGAACGACAGCAAAAATGCCATGCTTCAAAAAGAAGCATGGCGCAGTCTATTCTGCGATCAACAATGTGCTTGTATTTTGATTTCGAGGCAACAAAATACGTATGATCGTGCCTTCCCCAGGCTGGCTTTCAATATCAATGCTGCCCTGGTGAAGGTCGATGATTCGTTTACAGGTGAGCAAACCCAATCCTGTACCCTTTTCCTTCGTTGAATAAAAAGGTTCAAACAGGCGTTTCAATCGAGATTCTGGTATTCCGCAGCCTTTATCCCGAATGGTGACCATGACCGATTCCCCACCCGCTTCATCAAGGCTTACGCTGATAAAATGGCCATTGTCCTCTGTCGCCTCAATCGCATTCTGGAGAAGGTTAATCAGTACCTGCTTCATCTGGTTCCGGTCACAATCTAAAATAATCTCCACTTTAACATCAAACTCTATTTTTATGCTCTTAAGGTTGGCCTGGGGTTCCATGAAGTGAATACAATCGGTAACCAGCTTACTGAAATTCATAAATTGAAAATGCACATTCTCATTCGGTTTGGCAATGAACATGAACTCATTGACGATTTGATTGATTCGGTCCATTTCATCGAGCATGATATCTAGATAAGGAATTAACTTTTCATCCGTAACACTTTCTTTGACGATTTTAGCAAAACCTTTTAGCGAGGTGAGCGGATTCCTGATTTCATGTGCAATCCCTGCTGCCAGCTCTCCTACTACAGAAAGCTTCTCCATTTGCTGGGCCTGCTTCTCCCTTATTTTTTCCTTCGTTATATCGATGGTTGTCCCGATGACCTCAACCGTCTCACCATTTATACGGATTGGATTCAGAACCGCCAAATAATAAATCCCGCCGATACTTCCCTCATAGTTAACCTGCTCACCATTCCAAGCCTTTTCGTAAAAAATCTCTTTACGTTTTACCTGGTCAGGCGGCAAAAATTCCGTTAACGACCTTCCTATGACTAAATCTGGACAAAGACCTACCTTTTCTATGAGCTTGCCTTCAATAAAAGTATGGATGAATCGGTTGTCTTTTTTGATGAATTTAAATATAAAGCCTGTCTCCCTGGGTATGAACTGCTCATAATCTACTGTGATACTCTCGTCATTCACACGGCAACACCCTTAGAAAAGATTCGTTCCCTAATAATTCTTTACAAATTATGATAATTCCTTTGGTAAAAAATAGGTAATTATCATTAAAAAGAGAAAAAACTGCTTTCCCTCCAAAGGAAAGCAGCCCATTCTATTCCATCTTCTCTCCAGTCATCTCCATGACCTTCTCTTTCACTTCTTCTATATTGCGCATTTTGTTGTCCCAGCATTTTTGGCTAAGGTCGACTGGATATTCCTCGGGATTAAGCATACGTGTGTATTCTTCCCAAAGAACACCGAGGCAGTATTTAGAATGCTTGCGGACTTCTTCCAGGCTCGGCTGGGTGTACACAAGCTTGCCCTCCTTGAAGATATCGTGATGCAGATCCCGCGCGTCGAAATTGGTGACGAATTTGCTGATAAAGGTATGGACCGGGTGGAACATCTTCAGACGTTTTTCCTGCTGCGGATTCTCACCCTCAAGCGTGATGTAGTCCCCTTCAGAGCGATTATTGGCTTTGTTGATGATCCTGTATACGTTTTTAATGCCAGGCGTCGTCACTTTTTCCGGATTAGAAGAAATTTTGATGGTATCCTCCATCGTACCGTCACCACGCTCGACTGAAACGATTTTATAAACAGCACCAAGGGCAGCTTGTTCGTAAGCAGTGATCAGCTTGGTGCCGACTCCCCAAGTATCGATTTTCGCACCCTGTGCTTTCAGGTTCATGATCGTATACTCGTCCAGGTCGCTGGATGCAACGATTTTCGCATCCTTAAAGCCGGCTTCATCCAGCATTTTACGCGCTTCCTTTGAAAGGTAGGCAAGGTCACCGCTGTCGAGACGGATGCCGATGAAATTGATTTTATCGCCGAATTCCTTTGCCACTTTAATCGCGTTTGGCACTCCAGATCGCAGCGTATCATACGTATCGACAAGGAAAACGCAGTCCCTGTGCGTCTCCGCATATTTTTTAAAAGCGGTGTAATCATCTCTGTACGCCTGTACCATCGAGTGAGCATGCGTGCCGGAAATCGGGATTCCGAACAACTTGCCCGCACGCACATTGCTGGTTGAATCAAAGCCTCCAACATACGCAGCGCGTGTGCCCCAGAGCGCTGCATCCATTTCATGCGCACGGCGGCTGCCGAACTCCATTGCGATTTCGTTCTTCACAACCTGTTTGATCCTTGATGCCTTTGTCGCAATCAGTGTCTGGTAGTTCACAATATTAAGCAGCGCCGTTTCAATCAATTGCGCTTGAACCAGGGGTGCATCGACCCTGACCAGAGGCTCATTGGCAAAAACAATCTCACCCTCCTGCATCGCGCGGATACATCCTGTAAAACGCAATTCTTTTAAAAAGGCCAGAAAGTCCTCATCGAACTTCCCTTCTTCTCTTAAATATTGAATATCATCTTCAGTAAAGCCAAAGTTCTCTATGTAGCTGATGATTTTTTCTAGCCCGGCAAAAACGGCATAGCCATTGCCAAAAGGAAGCTTCCGGAAAAATAAATCAAACACCGCGCGGCGATTATGCACGCCATCGCGCCAGTACGTTTCCATCATATTTAGTTGGTATAAGTCCGTATGCAGCATCAAGCTATCGTCTCTGAATTTAGTGCTCATCAAAAAACCTCCAAATTTAATGCCATTAATAAGTTGCTTTTAGTATGCCGGCGGGCATTACTTGACCTCGGCTCCAATTGAGCTCTCGAAATGGCGGAGCGACCACTCATGGCCGATTTGGTCAAAGGAAGCAACAGCATCTTTATACACAATAACCTTAAATCCCTTGTTATAAGCGTCAACTGCCGTGTGAAGGACACAAATATCCGTGCAGACGCCGACGAGATGCACTTCAGTGATTCCCCGCTCGCGCAGCTTGATCTCCAGGTCCGTGCCCGCGAACGCTGAATATCTGGTCTTGTCAATATAGTGCACATGGCCGAGATTCTTATTTTCCTCATAAACCGCCTGAAGGCTGCCGTACAAACCCCTGCCCTTTGTACCGCGGATATTATGCGGCGGATACAGCTTAGTCTCTGGATGGAACTCATCACCTTCATCATGGACATCAATTGCGAATACAACATAGTCACCATTTCCGATGAACTCCTTCGTCACGCCGACAAGCTTCTCTTCAATCGCCTGCCCCGGCTCTCCGCAGGTCAGCCGCCCATCGTCCGCAACAAAGTCATATGTATAGTCGATATTGATCAACGCCTTCTTCCCCATTATGTATCCACATCCTTTTATCTTATTATCTTTTATTTTCTTCCAAATATGATGTACAGGCAAATTTTTCATCTTTTGCCGAAAATCTTGCCTGCGGTACCTGTTTGTTGGTCCCAGGTTATATCAAAATTTATTGATATAGGAATAAAATCGATTTTTCAGGAATATATTCAATTTTTCAGGAATATATTAATAGGTTTAAGGAACATATGAAGACTTTAAGGAATATCATCTCTTTTTAAGGAATATCCTCCTATACCCTATCTCAGCGCACAGAAAAACCACTCCAAACCTGGGAGTGGTTTCCGATCATTCTGCTTTAAAATTCAAGTCCAGATTTTCCGGCCGGTCTTCTGGACGGATTTCATCAAGCGGCACATAGACTTGGATGTGCCTGAACAGGTTTTCAAATTCAGCAGGCAGATTGCCGCCGTATTCACCGTCAAGGTTCAATTGGACAGTTTCCTTGGATTGCACCTTGATGCGGTTTGCCTGTGTGTAAATCACGCCTGGGTCATTAATGTGCTCTCCGCGGACAGCAAGTGAGGCAATTCTAATAAAATCAGCCAGGTTAGTCTTCTTTAAAATCAATAAAGAAAACATTCCATCATTGATGGATGAGTTTGGAGCCAGGCGTTCAAAGCCGCCAACGGAATTCGTCAGCCCGACAAGGAACATCATGACTTCGCCTTCGTAAAGCTTTCCATCATACTCAATCGTTACTTCGGAAGCACGAATGGATGGCACCATCTCGATTCCTTTTAGATAATAAGCGAGCTGGCCCAGCATGGTCTTGAGCTTGCTTGGCACTTCATATGTCAGCTCCGTCAATCTGCCGCCGCCTGCGATATTAATGAAATATTTATCGTTGATCCGGCCTACGTCCACCGGGATCGTTTCGCCTTTAACAATGATGTCGACCGCAGCATCGATATCCCTTGGGATATGGAGCGCACGTGCAAAGTCATTTGTTGTGCCGACCGGAATGACACCGATTTTTGGGCGGTATTCCTGCTCAGCTATCCCATTGACTACTTCATTAATCGTGCCATCTCCGCCAGCCGCAATCACCAGGTCATAGCGCCGCTCAACCGCAATCCTTGCTGCCTGCGTCGCGTCCCCCTCACCTGTTGTTGCATGGCATGATGCCTCATAGCCGGCATTCTCCAGCTTCACCAAGACCTCTGCAAGATGCTTTTTAAAAACTTCACGACCTGAAGTCGGATTATAAATGATTCTTGCTCTTTTCATACCCATCATCCTACTTAATATGGTTTTAAATTCCATTCTTTTACATCATAGCCCATTCCGACTATCCAGGCAATTACCCGAATATCGATGGTACCGGATATATCATAAACTAATTCCTGTCCATTTGCCAAAAAGAACCCACTATTTCTTCAAAGTGTTAACTATCGTATTTTTCGAAAAACTCTTCCATTCATCCTCTTTCTTTTTTACAATACAAAGAGGGTGGTTACATAAATTGGAAACCCCCACCCGTGATTTAGGGGTTTAAAAATAAAGCCCATTCAAACTTTATTACCCAATTTACAATCTTGGCCAAAGTACAAGCTTCGCTACGGACAGCACTATTGATTTGCTCAATTGGACTTGAACTCATTGTCTTGCTCGACTCTATTTCCATGCGTGATTTCACATGTAAGTGCTTCAATAAAAAAGGCTATTTGATATTACAGACGTTAAAAACGGTATAAAGGTTCCCGAAGGTTATCTGCCTGCACAACACCAGTTTTAGTATCAAAAATACTTTTGGCTCGGTAATAAAAAACCTTCTGACCGCGACTATTTCAGAATAAAATTCTTTAACTAGATTAAAAGGGTGACGCTATATGACTTGGATTTGTCTTTTGGCAGCATATTTGGTTGGTTCCATTCCTACTGCTTTATTGATTGGCAAATATTTTTTCCATGTTGATATCAGGGAGCATGGCAGCAAAAACCCCGGTGCGACGAATACATTACGGGTCATGGGCAAGCGGGCGGCGATTGTCGTGCTGCTTGTGGATGTCGCAAAAGGGATGCTGGCAACTTCTCTTCCACTGATCTTCGATTCTCCTGTTGAACCGCTGTATGCCGGCTTGATTGCCGTCATCGGGCACTGCTTCCCGATTTTTGCCGGTTTCCGCGGGGGCAAGGCGATCGCAACGACGGCGGGCGCACTGCTGGTTGTTGATATCGGAATGTTCCTGACTGTGTATGTGACCTTTTTCGCGGTCATTTTCTTGACCAAATATGTGTTCATGGGTTCGATTTCGGTCGGAATCGCAATGCTTGTTTATTCGTTTTTCTCTCCGGATATTCATGAGCCATACATCTTTACTGCTTTTATTATATTTTTAGTTTTCCTCCATCGTTCTAATCTGCAGAACTTTTTTAGCGGCAAGGAGCCGAAAATCAATGATAAAAAGGTGAAAGGTGACCGCCTGCCGCCAAAAGATCTTAAGATGTAAACTTTAACCATGGCTTCTATTAGCCATGGTTATTCTTTTGCACTATAAGTATATTAGAAAAACAAATTACTATTTATGTAATAGTAATTTTAGAGAAAAAATAGATTGTTAATCATTTGTGTGAAATGATAGAATATTATTTGTATTAGCAATATTTTTTTAATAATTTTTCACAATAACAAAGGGGGAAAGATTATGTCCAATGAAATGTATCAAATCATTGCTATTGGGATCTACATGGCCGCGATGCTATATATCGGCTGGTATTCCTACAAAAAGACAAGCAATCTGACTGACTACATGCTTGGCGGCAGATCGCTCGGTCCGGCAGTGACAGCGCTCAGCGCCGGTGCGGCTGACATGAGCGGCTGGCTTTTGATGGGTCTTCCTGGGGGAATTTATGTAAGCGGTTTAGCAAATGCATGGATTGCCATCGGATTGACCGTCGGCGCGTATCTCAACTGGCTTTATGTAGCACCTCGACTTCGCTCATACACCCATGTGGCGAATGACTCCATCACGATTCCAAGCTTCCTGGAAAACCGTTTTAAAGATGATACAAAGCTTTTAAGAATTGTATCCGGAATTGTTATTCTTCTATTTTTTACTTTCTACGTTTCCTCCGGAATGGTCGCCGGAGCTGTTTTCTTCGAGAATTCATTCGGCCTTGACTACCATACCGGCTTGCTGCTGGTTTCCGCAGTCGTCGTTGCCTACACTTTATTTGGCGGCTTCCTCGCGGTAAGTTACACAGATTTCATCCAGGGAATGATGATGCTTCTCGCCCTGCTGCTCGTGCCGATTATCGGCTTCTCAAAAACAGGGGGACCTGCAGAAACGTTCGATACCGTACGTTCAATCGACCCTGCATTGCTAGATTTATTCAAAGGTACGACCGTACTCGGTATCATATCAACTGCTGCTTGGGGTCTGGGCTACTTCGGCCAGCCTCATATCATTACCCGCTTCATGGCCATCACATCAATAAAAGAAACAAAGAGTGCGAGAAGAATCGGCATGGGCTGGATGATCTTCTCCTTGATTGGGGCAATGCTGACAGCTTTGATTGGTCTTGCTTATTTTACACAGAATCCAGATGTGAAGCTGGATAACCCTGAGGCAGTCTTCATCGTGCTCGGGCAAATTTTCTTCCATCCATTGTTCGCCGGCCTCATGCTGGCAGCCGTTCTGGCTGCAATCATGAGCACAATTTCATCGCAGCTAATCGTTACATCCAGCGCACTGACTGAGGATTTATACAAAATCTTATTCAAAAAAGAAAAAACTGATAAGCAATACGTATTTTTTGGACGTTTGGCAGTACTGGTAGTAGCGATTATCGCTGCATCTCTTGCCTGGGTGCAGAACGACACGATCCTTGGCCTGGTTGCATATGCATGGGCTGGCTTCGGGGCCGCGTTCGGACCAATCATCATCCTAAGCTTGTATTGGAAGAAGATGACCAACTGGGGTGCGATTCTCGGTATGATCGCCGGTGCTGCTACCGTTGTCATCTGGAGCAATGTCGGCTTGAGCGATGTGATGTACGAAATCGTTCCTGGTTTCATTATCAACCTGATTATTTCTGTTGTTGTCAGCTTGGTAACTTATAAACCAAACCCTGAGATTGAAAAAGAATTCGATATGAGTGTTGAGAACTTAAAATCCTAAACTCGATACCACAGAGATTTTTTCCTCTGTGGTATTTTTATATTTCGATAAAATCTTACAGGAAATTACATATCATTAATGGAATTCATATAGTGACCACTTAAGCGTGAGGGGAAAATAATGAAGAGAAAGCTGCTATTCTATGGAATATCAACCATTTTGCTTTTAACCGTATTGATTGCCATGGACCGCTATAAATTATATAAAGAGGAAAAGCCGCCTATACCAATCGTAACGGTGAATGGACAGGAGATTCCACAAATTCTCGGCCAATATGATTGGCATGGCACCAAAACGGAGAAAATGGATCCGCTCAAAGCCATGGCTGGCATGAATCCATCCAGGGTGAAGGAAAGAGAAACACTCGAGATCTCATTTCCTCCAGAAATAGAGCCTGATTCTATTTTAATCAGCCAGATAAATACATTGCCAGGCATGGAAAAGAAGACTGTTAAAGGGACCAGCATTCCCATTCCAAAAAACCCTTACATGGAAAGAACCTATTTTAAGATAAAAGCGATATGGGGAAAGGAATTTAGTACTTACTATGTGAAGCTAGATATCGAAGAACTTCCGCCTCTATATGATTTTTTATCAAAGGATCCTGAAAAACTTGCTGTCCTTGCGATTGTTCCACGTGGAGAGTCAGAAAAGTTTGACATTCCTGAAGAGGTAAAGGAAAAGCTCGATTCCTTTCAGATATCAGATAATCTGGAGGAATTGAAGAAGACACATCCAGAGATTCGAATAAATACACCACCAATATACTTGATCTTTAATACAGAATTTCTCCAACAGACGGTCGATGATAAGGAATCATTGATCAGAATACTGACGTATGGTGACCGGCAATAATCCAAACTAGGCCCTGATAGAAGGGCCTTTTTGTTTTCTTAATCAAAATCCAGATATTCCTTGTTAATAACCAGCCTCTCGCCCTCCTCATATACTGCTTCAAGCAATCCCATCAAAGTTTGATAGGCATTAACCTGATTAAAGTTCCTGTGTTCCAGTTGAAGTATCTGACCTTCTAAGTTATATGCGAAAAATGTATCGGTGGCCATCGAATCAGCGAACACAAATAAGCCATCCAGGCGTTTTCTATTACGTGTGTAAGGGACTATGTTGCGAAATGAAATTGGCTGATGGATCTGTTCCTCTTTGGTCATCCCCTTATAACCATCCTGTTTGCCAGCAACTCTCAATATATCAAACAAATAGCAGCCATTTGCCGATAACAGAAATTCTTTAAAGTCATCCTGAAGATTGCCAATTTCGTTTCCTAATGAATGTAACTCTTCAAAGGTCAATGGTTTTTGGATATGGGTTTGCCAGCGGTCTTCGTACAGATTTCCATAAAGGATTGTGCCAGTCCTTAATTTTTTCCGGTCATCTTTATAAAGCTTGTCTATCTTTGCATAAATTCATTGTACATGACCACAACTCCTGGATTTTAATCAACTGATATTGTTCCTGCCCACTGGCTGGATTTCGAGCGGACCTCAAAGGTTTGATAATCTTTCCAGGCTGCTTTTCCCAAAAACCTTCCATAGACCATCTCATTCGGAACCTCCTCCGCCAAAACCTTCTCTTTTACCATTAAGCCGTCTTTATCAAAAATCCTGGCGATCAGCTGAAAAGAACTCACACTGTGAACACCAAGCACTATTGCTGTATGTCTTTTATCCGGACTCTTTTTAGGCGTATTTTTTAACAGGAATTCAGCCTGGTAATGATGGTCTTTAATTTTTTCAAGCGCATCAATGACAGGAGAGTAATCCCAGTTCAGTTCCCGAAAAACCGGAGCAATATAATGGTTGAAGATCCTTACATACTCCTCATACTTCTCTTCAACGCGATCAAGCTTCAAAAACTCCATCGGATTATAAGGGATCTTCACAGTCCGTCCATTTTCAATTGTATAATCATCAATTTCAATTTCTGTTACTTGATCAACGCAGTATATACTTAAATAACTGTCTTCATTGGTCTCAATCCCTTTTAAATATCTGCTCATCAACAATTGAAAGATTCTAGTTTGATGGTTAAAGCCTATCTCGCCTTTTTTTGGCCTGTTTGTCATGTCAGACAGTATAATCTCTTTCAGTTCCATGTAATCTCACCTTTTGTGTTTTTATTCAAATATAAAGGGATCCAAAACTCCTTTATCTGACTTGCCATACTCCTCTGCCAGTTCTTCAAACTGCTTATTCCTTTTATCACTGCCAAAGCCGACAGATATCCTTTTCAGAGAAGGATTTCTTAAAACAGGCAAATAATCTTCTACACTCATATTCATTGCAGACCAGTGGGTAAAAACTTCAAGGGCAGGAGCGTATTCAAGGCCCTTAAGCTCTTCCAACCCCTTCAGGTTGTTTAAAGCAATCTTTCGCAGTTTATGTGAATGAATCAAGGACGGTAATTTTTTTACATTCGGCAGATTTTCGAGCGTTGCGTATTGAAGCCCAGTTAATGATGATATAAACGATATTTCACTTAGTCCCCTGATTTGGAATAACTCCAGATATTTCAATCTGTCCATGCCTGCAATAGCTTTAAAATTCTTAATCCCTCCAAAATTGATCGTAAGATGGGACAGTTTTTTTAACGGCTTTATGAATTCCAGGTCACTGGTTGTTACAGAGGTTAATGTGATCTTTTCAATATTGCTTAGTTTCTCGACAACCTCAATATTTTTCGTATGTCCTACAATCAAAAGTTCTTTAAGGTCTGTGAACCTTTCTATCACAGATATACCTGGTCTTTTTGACTTTGTTTGGCCAAGTATCAACTTCTGTAACCCATCTGGGACCAGAGATAAGACTTCAAAGGTTTCCAGACTGAATATGCTCAGGTTAATTTCTACCAAATTCTTTAAAGATGCGAGCGCTTCAATATTTTCTACCCTGTCATGGCACTCAACATACAGCCGTCTTAAATCGGGCAAAAGATGAAGAAAGCTTAAATCACATACTGTCTGGTAATACCCATAGACACGGAGGATTACGTCGCTCCGGCTTGAGAACAATATTTCATTCATCTTACTAAAAGTTTCTAGTTCAATATCATTAGAGAACTGAATTACTTTTAGATCTTTTATTTCATTCAACTCTATGATTTCCTCTGTAGTTAAACTGCCGCTAATTTGAACGCGGCCACCAGCAGCTAAGCTATACATTTGCTCCTCCTTGTTACGGCTATTGACCTACCATTCTCTCCACTCTTCAGTAATATCCTCATCAGGCTCCAAACC
>ENA-ORXC01000273-ORXC01000273.1-marine-metagenome-genome-assembly--contig:-NODE-273-length-41239-cov-3.849157_pt1 | contig 41239 bp, 47 predicted proteins | sample MGYA00237865_ERZ511478 | MGnify/ENA metagenome assembly ERZ511478
GAGACCCCGCAGGAGCGCAAGCGACGAGGAGGCTCACCGGCCGCCCGCGGAAAGCGAAGCCTTGCACGGAAATCAACAGCGGTGTAACAAGCAGTCCAGCTTATTTATCCCATTTGTTCGTCCTGGAGTAATTTTGTTATGTCTCAGCCTCTTCATTAGTAAAGAAAACAATAGTTTAATTTTGTTAGTAATAGTATAATTAACCATATTTATTTTGAATAGAAAGGCTGATGAAAAGGTGTTAACATTCTTTTTGGCCGGCATGGTATTTGTACTAGTGATGATTATTGTTTCGCGTACGCTGTGGGTGCCCAGCGGAATGGTAGAGCGTCTCAGCAAGAAAAAGTGGTTTCAAAATCACTGGCTAAGCGGAGGCTATTTGTTTGGCATTAATGCTTTATATTTTGGTACTACAATATTTTTACTCTATTTTCTTATGTTTACAGATATCCCTTATCTACATATTGTTCTTATGTTTTTAGCGACGATTGTAAGTATTTTCACGTGGAGCACTTTTAGTGCAGCATGGACAGGGTCATTTAAAGACCGTCTTAAAATGGCTTTAACAGGAAGCAGCTTTTATTTAATAATGGCATTAATTATGGTAATCCAGTGGCTAAGCGTTAAGCCTCTGTATCCCAATGAAGATACGTTTATGCGAGCCTTAGGGTGGATGCTTGGCTTTTTTGTTTCCGCCGTCGCTTTTAGTATATGTTTTATCTTCACTGCTTTTCTTGGAAAACGTTCAGCGCGTGTGTAAGGATATCATCCTTTTATTAACGTTCTTTTCTGGTTAACTACTATTGACGAAAGTAGGGGGAAACGTGATTCGAGAAATTTTAGCTTCCGATGCAGCTGCTTTTTTAGCGTTAAATAAAGAGCTTGATCAAGAAACAGCATATATGCTGTACGAGGAAAATGAGCGTGCGACTACGCTTGAACAGCAGAAAAAAATGATTACCACTTTTTTAAAGATGCCGAACTCGACCATTTTAGTGGCGGAACAAGACGGACGGCTTGTTGGTCACTTATCTGTGATTGGCGGAAGCGTTAACCGAAAAAAACACAGCGCATACTTAGCTGTTGGCGTGCTTCAATCTTACGGAAACCGGGGAATAGGGACTTCGTTGTTTAAAGAAATGGAGAGATGGGCAGCGCAGAGCGGCATTAAACGAGTGGAGTTAACGGTGATGACACACAATGAACCGGCCATTTCGCTGTATAAAAAGATGGGTTTTGAAATAGAAGGGAAAAAAGTATGTTCACTCGTTGTAGACGGAGATTTAGCCGATGAATACTATATGGGGAAGGTTTTTGATAAAAACGTGCTTAAAGGAGAAATGAATATGGAAATGACGATTGTTCAGTTAAATGAATGGGTGATAAAGCTTCCTAAAAAGCTTGAAGTATTCTCTGAAGTAGCGGCGTCAAACCGTCCTGCTCCTAAGAAGTGGTCACCAAAAGAAATTGTGGGGCACTTATGTGACTCAGCCATTCACAATTTGCAGCGGTTTATCAATGTGCAGCATGAAAAAACACCTTTGGCCCTGACGTCTTATAAACAAAATGAATGGGTAGAACTGCAGCACTATCAAGATACGTCCATGGAAGAAATAGTTGCCCTATGGCGCAGTTTAAATAAGCAAATTGCTTCCGTTCTTTCTCATATACCAACAGAAAAGCATATGTATCAATTTGAATTAGAAGATGGAAAGTTCGTTTCGCTCCAGTGGTTGGCTAAAGATTATATCGCTCATTTAGAGCATCATATTAAGCAAATTGACGCTCAACTGCCGCTAGGAGGCGAAGTGAATGAAAAAAGAACGTAAAAAAGAAGAATCTCAGGTGAAAGTCGATTTCAGAACAGGCCGCGCCTATGGTGATCATGAATACATAGGAAGTTCAAAAAAAGGCGTGCTTCTTGCTTTGTTACCAATTCTGATCATTGCCGGAGGTATACTTTTTTTGATGGTAAAATGACAAAAGCCGCATTATAGCGGCTTTTTTTCATAGAGGTGCTGAGTTTTGCTTTCTTCGGGATTGGTACGGCTTTCTAGGTTGGAAAAGCCTGCGTGTTCCGCGACTATTTTAGCTGCGGAAGGAAGCGTTTCGACTCTTTCCCAAGATTCTGGATTCCACAGTTTTGATCGCTTGAACGCTTTGCTGCAATGGAGAAAGCATTCTTGTACTTCGACGCTGATAGCAAGCAGCGGAGTTTTATTGTGAACCGTCATTGTTTCAAGCATCGTTTTGTCTTTGACAATACAAGCTTTGCCGTTCACCCTCAGCGTTTCTTCTATGCCTGGAATCAAAAAAAGCAGCCCTATTTGAGGATTAGATAAAATATTTTCCAATGAATCTACTTTTTGATTGCCGCGCCTCTCTGGAATCAATAGTCTTTTCTCATCAACGACTTGTACAAAACCAGCATGATCACCCCAAGAAGAACTTTCGCAAATTCCTTTATAATCAGCTGTAGCGATGATGACAAAAGGGGAATGTTTAATAAATTCCCGGCAGTGTCGATCTAGATAAGAAATTATTTTTTGATGTGCCAATTTGTTAGGCGCGCCGATTATACCGCGAAGTTCTTCCTTCGTTTTTACTTGTTCTTTAAAGTGACTGTTTTCCATTCCTTTTTTCACTCTTACTTTTTGCGTATACTGAAAATACCATTTTCACATATGAAATACTATATTTTTATGCTCGAAAAAAACAGAAAAGTCAGTATATTTAAATGAAGTAGAAGTGTTACACGCTAGCTTCGGTCTTTTTTAAAATTTTTGATTGCATTATCAAAAATGTCATTAACCGTCTTCATATGTTCACTGACAAGATGATTCGAGTCTTTTTCTCGCTGGCGCATGTCTTTTAACAAATCATCCATATCATCTAGCAAACTTTGAAAATACTCATCTTTTTGTTCTTCTTTCATTGTGGAATCGTCCATTTCATCAAGCTTATCGAGCTTATCTTCAATTTTTTTGAAGTATTCATCTCTCAAGAATCTCACCTCATTTATAAAGTAGCTTTCTGCTTATTGTATGCACAATGTTTGTTTGCATGAGTAAGAAGTAGAAAGTACATAAATAAAAGAAGAGTCTGAAAAACTCATTTGCTCCTTAGTAGGTTACTTTTTAGTTCCCATATTACTTTAAAGTGCGTACTTTTTTTTCTAGTTTCCATGCTTCATAATGAATTTTGTCAGGGAATAACAAGACATTTAATGAATCGATTGATCGTTGGATTCGCCTTCATACTAATTAATTTCTAGAATAGAGGTATAAAAATTTCAGGAGGTTTTATGAATATGAGAGAAATACTGCAGGGGAAACTAGGATTTGGAACAGCACCACTGGGCAATATGTATCGTAATATTCCAGAAGAAGAGGCCATAGCAACGGTTGATGCTGCTTGGGAAAGCGGCATCCGTTACTTTGACGCAGCTCCTCTTTACGGAGCTGGCTTAGCAGAAATGCGCCTTGGTGAAGCACTATCAAAAAGAAACCGCGATGAGTATGTGCTAAGTACAAAAGTAGGTCGCGTCATTTCAGATGAACTAGAAGACACATCTTCACGTGATATGGGAGAAAAAGGCGGACTTTTTGAATTCGGCCGTAAAAATAAAATTATCAATGACTACAGTGCAGATGCAACTCTTCGTTCGATCGAGCAAAGTTTAAACCGTTTGAAAACAGATCGCTTGGACTTTGTGTATATTCATGATGTTGCGCAAGATTTTTATGGAGATGAGTGGGTAGGACAATTTGAGTCTGCTCGAACGGGCGCATTTCGTGTGCTTACGCGCTTGCGTGAAGAAGGAGTTATTAAAGGATGGGGACTTGGAGTAAACCGAGTAGAACCAATTGAAATCATGCTGGAGTTAGAAGAAGCAAAGCCGGATGTATCATTGCTAGCGGGCCGATATACGCTGTTAGATCATGAACGTGCGCTGCAGCGAGTGATGCCCGAAGCCGTAAAGCATAATATGGACATTGTTGTCGGCGGACCATACAGCTCAGGCGTTCTTGCTGGAGGTACGCACTTTGAATATCAAAAAGCATCTTCAGAAATTATGACAAAAGTAGAAAAAATCAAAGCGATTGCAGATCGTCATCAGATCAGCATTAAAGCCGCTGCTGTCCAATTTTCACTGGCTAATCCAGCGGTTGCTGCTGTTATTCCTGGCGCTAGTCGTCCAGAGCGTATTGCTGAAGACAAAGCGGCATTAAATACAGTAATTCCGGCAGCCTTCTGGGAAGAAATGCGTGAACAGCAGCTTGTAGCTTCTTATGCTCCGCTGCCAATCAATGTTAAATGAAGAAGTAGTTAAAAACTATATCAGTGTAAACGCTAAGTAAATCTTTATTTGAAGTTTTGACGTATTGCGCTATAATTAATTGTAAAGAAGCTTATTGATAGAAATTCATCATATATGTTTTTTATCTTTGGTGACTTGACTATATGTAGATATATGAAGGGCTGGATAACAAGTATTGAAAAATGCTGAGTCGTTAACCCATCATAAAGAAATTTGTACAGCTATGCACAAATCTCTTTATGATGGGTTTTTTTGTGGAGGAGTGGATATGTTGGAGACAACTAATAAAGCAGCAAGCTCTAAAACAGGCTAATAGTTTTTGAGCGTTTTGCTAACATGAATAGAATCAATGTAAGGAAGTTAGATAAAAGGAAGGGATACAAAGGTGTTGGAACTATTTTTACGTAAAAAAAGGCAGTATCTAATTACGACATATCAATTTATTTTAAATGTCTCGCTGATTATCCTTGGATTTATACTCGTTTATTTTTTAGTGAGAGAGCTTTTTTATATTATGAATGATGCCTTAACAGGAAATAATAACGTTCATAAAATCCTTGGAAAAGTACTTGTTTTCTTTTTATATTTTGCTTTTGTTTCGATGATTATGACTTACTTTAAGGAAAGCTGTCATTTCCCATTAAGTTATCTCTTATATATTGGAATTACTGCCACAATACGATTTATTATTGTGAATAACAATTATCAAATCGGAAGTTTATTTTTATCTTTAGGAATTATCGCTTTAACGATTAGTTACTTAATGTTAACGAAAAAAAGATTAGAAGATAATGAAAGGAGAATTTGAACATGAGTAGAAATAGAGAGCATGAATTTAGTAATTTAGTGCGCGAAATCCGTAAGGAGCAGGTTGGAAATGGACCGAGGGAAATCACTACTCGTTTTATAGATACGTGGGCTGTTAGCGAAATGAAAGGCAATCTTACGAATGTAGAAAAGTTTATGATAACTTCTTCTGAAGGCAAAAGGATGGTTCATGAGGCACGCACGGAACTAGTGAAAAAAATTTATGATTGTTCAGAGATAAGAGATAAGTTTGAAAAACTTGTCCATGCAAAAATTATAAGAGTTTTTTCAGACATTAACATTGAAGAAGATGTCGCGATGACTACTTTTGTTTTTGATAAAAAGTTAGACGATTAACTAAAATAGTTTTTTGAAAGAAAGAGGGATTTAGTGACGCCAAACAACAGAGACATAGCGGATGTTGCTGTTGTGAAGAGTAAGTGTAAAAGAGCATCAAAGGCTTTGTTTCCTTAATAAAGGCTTTGATGCTCTTTTCATCTAGGCGCTTATCTGTTCTTGACGCCGCTCATCAGCAAAAACAAAGGAATGCGCATTCGACGTTCGTAGGTTTCAGCGCTGTCGAAGTGTTCTTTTTGCGGGCATGCTTCCTTTAAATGTGTGACGGTAAATCCACTTTTCTGCATTAAAGAAAAGTACTCTTCAAGCGTGCGATGATACTTTTGAACGTATCCGCCCATCCAGTGCTGCTGACGGAATCCCATTGAGAAGTAGTTATCCACCGTCCAGTTTGTGCGCAGAGCGGAAGGCTGCAAAGTGGAAGTAATGACTGGATGTTCCACAGAAAAAATAAATCTTCCTTCAGGTTTGAGTGCTTGATTCACTTTAGTGAAAATGGAGGCTAAGTCTTCCATGTAGTGGAGAGACAGTCTTGCAGTAACCAAATCATATTCGGTGCATGGTGGAGTATAATGCTCCATCGATTCATGGAGCGCTCTTGCATTTGGATAGTTTGAAAGCTGTTGCTGAGCTGCGTTTATCATATTGATCGAGCCGTCTACTCCGGTATAAGAGAAACATCCCTGTTCAAGAAGCTCCACGCCAAATCCAGCATTTCCGCACCCTAAGTCTAAAACGTCTGCATCTGTAACGTCACCTAGAAGCTGTAAAATGACCGGTTTTTCAATCGTATCGTTGGCATTTTCTTTTTGCTGCCGGCGTTTTGTATAGGCTAGAAACGTCTCGTCATTATCGTAAAATTCAGCTCCTGTTGAGATCTTCAACTAAATCAGCCTCCTTTGTGAAAGGTACCTTATTATACGTATAATTTGAAATTATTTACAAGGATTTTGATGAATATAGAAATTATGTTTTATTTTGGAGATGGCGTTATCATGGGGAGTAACGGGTTTATGCACGTTTATGGAAGATAAGTCTAAAAGCTAAGAGTTGAGTATAGAAAGGATCAGTCTATGCGTAACTCTTAGCTTTTGCTTTGAAGTCGTAGGAAACCATTTGTTTTTGGCGTCGTTCTTATTTCCGTAATTTTTCAACAATTGCTGCGTCTATTTGCTGAGATAATACGCTGCTAATCTCTTTTTCATTCTCCACTTTTTCTAAAATGAGCTGCTTATTACCTGTCTTGATTTTTAACATCGTACCTGAGTGGATGGAGAAACCATCTCGCAGCTTTTTAGGAATAGTAAGTCGAAAACGGTCATCAATTTTTCGAGATTGAGCTGTAAATATTAAAGTCGTTTTCTTACCAAAATTCATTTCATATTTCTGAATCACAATGTTATTTTCTTTGTTAATAAAAAATTGAACCTCCATGTTTGCATCCAGTTCGACGGACGTTAAAACTTCAGAAGTGAGCTGAATCTGCCGGCTGGCTAATATTACATAATAAGGAGGAGACGCCGCAGGTTTTTGTGAAAGCGCTATCGATTTTTCGTCTCTTTTTTTCATAACAATTTGCTGTTCTACCACGTATAGTTCTACATAATCAAAGGGCTTAAGTTCATAGTCATCTCGCAGGGATTTTGGAATGACTATTCTACCTATATGGTCAATCGTTCGAATGAAGGTATGAGAAGGAACGGGGACACTTTTATCATGATGATCGATAATAATCCAATCATCACAGCTCCGTAAAAAAACTTTGTCGTTCGTCTTGAGTTTCGTTAGTTGCATAAACAAAGAAGGAAGGGATACTCTTCCCATTTCGTCAATTATACACTCTTCTTTTTTTGTACGCATCTTGCTACTTAATCCTTTCTAAAAACATTTTAGATGGGGTATGTTACTTAAATTACACAGCATTTATTTCTTTGTCAAATGAAGCAAATGAGTATTTATTCATTCTACAGATTGAGAAATACAGGAAGTTTGAACTCGTTCAGTAGATGCACAGCTGTCCCGTGTAAATGGTCATCATCTGTAGAAAACAGTTAATCTGTTAATTAGAAAAGCATAGAATAAAAGCGTTTTTCTTTCTTTTGATTTTATTGTCAGAAACAAAGGTTTAAAAAGGAGCTTCCTTCCTTTTCTAAAGAGTAGGTTTTTTATTGAATAAATGCAGTCAGATTTACGCTGAATGATGAATAGATTTATGCATATTAAGTCGAGAAAAAAATTTCAAGCGGAGCTTTTTTACTTGTTTTGAAGAGCAGTTATAGTTGAAGAATAAAGAAAAAAGCTCAAAGCAATGAGCTTTGAACCAATTTTTTATCGTTTTTCTACCAGCAATAAGCTGAAGGTAGCAAGCGCTCCTAAAGCAAGAGATAATAAGAACCAGTTCAGACCCGTTCGATTTTTAACTTGTGCTAATCCGGCATTAATTAAAGCCAGCGTTCCCCATCCTACAACGTATTGATTATCCATATGACACCCCGCTAATAATTGTTTCTTTATTTGATTAACAAAATCTATATTAGCATAAATATCCATATTTTTGATTAGGATTCCTGAATTAGGGTGGAGAAACGGTGAATTTCTTCAAGAAGCAAAGTTCCTATTCTCCTTAACTTAGTGAAGGTAGTAGTGAATAAGAGAAGGGTGCACGTAGTAGATGTGAACATATTGAGGTCGATGATAGTGAAGCTGATGCATATATTGATTCATAAGCCTTTGAATGGCGTTATACACATTAGGCGGATAGCCGTAATAGCCGTGGTGAATACCAACTCGAAACAAGGAAACGGGCGTCGTGTTATTGGTTCTGCACATTGTTCTACACTCTTCTGTGCTTTTAACCTTGCGCAGCTGCTTCACCCGCTGGTGCAGCTTTTCGCTGTCCTCGTTCTTGATCGAGTATAAAAATAGCTGGAGGGTTATTTTGGGAGATTTTTAGACGGTCTACAATCGTTTGAGCTTGGGCCTCTTCGTCGACTTGCTCTCGTAAAAAGTCCTGCACGATGACTAACGTTTGAGGGTCATTCGCTTGGCTGATAAATTGAAGCGCTTGACGATAAGAATTCGTGACGAACTTCTCATGCCCCAATACTTTTTGAAACGTTTCTAACGGTGTCCCAAACTCACTTGGCTGAGCAGGCAAAGAGCTTAATTCTACCGTTCCGCCGTGGTCAACTAAGCAGTCAATGAGTTTTAGCATATGAGTGCGCTCTTCTTCAGACTGCAGACGCAGCCAGCTGCCCATTCCTTTATAGTTTAATCGATTCATATAGTTAAACATAGCTAGGTATAAAGTCGAAGAGACGTGTTCAAGTTGAATTAAGTTATTGAGCAGCTTTTGAATTTGTTCGTTCATACTCGTTATTCCTCCTTAGGGAAAGGGTTTCTTTCATATATTACCTGCAACCATCACGCTTATAATCTGCAAAGATACTATATGTCACTTCTTTAAGTAGGTAACTTGCCCATCCTTTATTGGTGCTTCTTACTTACATAGAAGGATTGTATAATATAGGAATAAACGTAGTTTAAAAGACTTTTTTTAGATGGTTAAAATTACTATGTTCTATTTAACCAATTTAGTGATAAAATTGTCACTCTGTGCAATTTTAATTGGAGTGAAGGAGTCAGAAAAATGAATATGCAACACGTATTAATACCTGGATTTGAAAAGCTTGCGAGCTTTGTTTTCTGGTATCCATTTATCATGTCTTTATTTTGGATTGCAGGCACGCTTATTTACATACGCTATCGCGACCGAGATCCTAAAGTTGATTTTTCAACAATTGATTGGCCGTTAGTGAGCTTTTTAGTGCCTTGCTATAATGAAGAAGAAACGATTGAAGAAACGCTTAAGCACCTTTTGGCGTTAGATTATCCGTCTAAAGAAATCATCCTTATTAACGATGGAAGCACGGATGGAACAGCTGATATATTAAAGGACATCAGCAGAAATCACCCTGAAGTTCGTGTGATTCAGCTTTATGAAAATAAAGGAAAAGCCAATGCGTTACATTTAGGTGCGCACGCATCTAAAGCAGAGTTTTTAATCTGCTTAGATTCCGACGCTATTTTAGATCAAGACGCTCCATATTATCTAATCCATCATTTTCTTCATAAAGGGGAACGGCTGGGAGCCGTTACCGGAAATCCGCGCATTCGAAACCGTAACACACTGCTGAGTCGCATTCAGCTAGTGGAGTATTCTTCTATTATCGGTTCTATTAAACGAACACAGCGAATTTTAGGAAAAGTAATGACGGTCTCAGGCGTAGTGGTGGCTTTTCGAAAGAAAGCACTTGTGGACGTCGGGCTGTGGGATCGTGACATGATTACGGAAGATATCGCTGTGAGCTGGAAGCTGCAGCAGCGCTTTTGGGATATCCGCTATGAACCGCGGGCATTGTGCTGGATGCTTGTGCCTGAAACCTTAAAAGGAATTTGGAAGCAGAGAGTACGCTGGGCTCAAGGCGGACAAGAGGTAATGCTTCGCCACTGGAAAGTGTTATTAAAATGGAAGCAACGCAGAATTTGGATTGTATACCTAGAGCAGTGGATCAGTACTCTTTGGTCATTCGCATGGCTGTTTGTGACTATCATGCTGCTTGTTACGGCGAGCAGCCCTCAAGACATGCTGTTTTGGTTTACGTTTACGTCATTTTCCCTTGTGTTTATGAGCTTAATTCAGCTGTTTATTGCGCTGAAAATTGATTCGAAATACGACAACGTGAAGCGGTATTACGTATGGGCTGCATGGTACCCAGCGCTTTACTGGATTGTGAATACGATTGTGGTAGTGGGTGCATTTCCTCGTGCTATCAGATCGAGAGTGAAAGGGGGCTATGCTACATGGAGCAGTCCAGACCGCGGCTTAACGAAGAGCAAATCATGATTCAAGCCAAACAGCCTCTTGCTCGATTCGTGATAAGCATCATTGTTTCATCTGTTTTTTGGCTCTATTGTGCTATTGTTCTTTGGTTTTTCCTTTCAGCTGTTATCGGCGTAAATGACCGTTACAGCGGGGTATTAAAAATTGCGTTCAAAACGACGAACGGCGAAATTCGAACGTTTTTAGTAATTGGACTCGCTATTTTTTGCTTCTTTTTCCTGGCTCTGTTTTTATGGAGATCCTACAATAAAAAGAGATTTGGAAGCTTAAACCGACGAAAAGAGCCGGCGTATACGAGTGTTAAAGATTTAGAGCGTCTTGAGCTTTTATCGAAGGATCAAATTCAAGAGCTTCAGCGTGCACAGTACATCGAATTTGATGTTAATCCGTTAAAACATACTGAAGAGAGGAAGCACGCATGAAGAAATATGTATTCTTTCTTTTGATTGCGGTAGCGGTAGTCGGCTTTATTTTCTTTAAAGTAGTGAACTGGGAAGACAAGGCGAAAGCAACAACGACCGTGGAGCCAGCGCTTGAGACGAACGGATGCTTAGGTTTAAATTATCATCGCGTGCGCAAGCATAATTGGTTTAATCGAGTTGTCAGCTCAGTTACAAAGTCTGACGAACTGACAGAGTACAGCGTCTACAGCAATGATTTTGAACATCAGTTGAAAAAGCTGAAGGAACTTGACGCTACGTTCGTTACGCCAAAAGATATTGAAACGTATCAGCAAAAAGGCACGTTTCCAAAACGCTGCGTATGGATTTCATTTGATGATATTGACCGTACCGTTTATCAAAACGCGTTTCCAATTTTAAAAAAGGAAAACATTCCGTTTACGCTATATGTAATCGCAGGACAAGTGGGGGCAACTGATTTTCAAAATTTAAACATGGCTTCGTGGAGTCAGCTAAAAGAAATGAAAGACAGCGGCCTTGCGACAATCGGTTCGCATACATATGATATGCACCGTTTAGAAGAAGGCAAGCCTTTATTTCTGACGCCTGCTAAATACAGCGCGTTTGCTGAAGATTTACGAAAAAGCAAAGAAACGATTAAGCGACATTTAGGAGTAGACCCTGTTTACTTTGCGTATCCATATGGCAATACAAATGATGACGTAGCTAAAATTGTGAAAAATGCCGGTTTTCACCAAGCAGCTATCCTAGCTCCCCACCTTATTACAAAAGATAACGATCCGTATTATCTTAATCGAATTGTTGTGTATAATAAAACCTTTCAAGACCTTGTTCTTCCGTGGCTGGCGCGTACAAGCTCGTAAGAAGAAAGTGAAAAAAGCCTCTGTCTAAAGCAGAGGCTTTTTTTCTTTTTACCATCAAAAGGTATGTCAATTACGTGAAGAAAGTACACTTTCATTTCTATAAAAATCATTTTAATGGTACCATAGAAAAGTTGTGATAAAAGATATGGATAAACGAAACTATCTATCAATCCTTTTACAAACTGCGTGTAAGAAGTTTTTAAAGGTGTAAAGAGGAAAAGCAGCAATTGTACGCTTACTATTTTACGAATGTAAGGCAATCGGACAAACTAATTCGCTGTCCATTGCTGATTAAATTGTATTCATTATTCACGATTCCTCTCTATCATTTCGTCATGGGTTTTGTTTTATCGTTAAAATTTTGATAAAGGTGTATAGGATATGGAAAACAGGCATTTTGAATATAAATTTAAAGAAGCGCTGAAAAAACTAAATGATATAGAACTTGCGTTAAACGAATCATCGATTGTAGCGATTACGGATAGCCGCGGATTCATCAATCACGTGAACGATAAATTCTGCGAAATTTCTAAGTATGAAAGACATGAGCTCCTCGGTCAAGATCATCGCATTATTAATTCGAAACATCATTCAAGCTTGTTTTTTAAAGAGTTGTGGAGCACGATCAGCTCTGGTAAGGTATGGCACGGAGAAATAAAAAACAAGGCAAAAGACGGTTCATATTACTGGGTGGATACAACCATTGTTCCTTTTTTAGATGAACGGGGCAAGCCGTATCAGTACGTATCGATTCGTAATGATATTACAAAACGAAAAGCATATGAAGAAAAAATTAAGCAAATGGCTTATTATGATCCTTTAACCAATTTGCCTAACCGCTACTGGTTAAACAGGCAGCTGAAAAAACTGCTTTTAGATGGAGAATCTCCTGAACAGCTGGCCATTTTATTTTTAGACTTAGACCGCTTTAAATCAATAAATGATACGCTTGGCCATCATCACGGAGATGTGCTGCTTAGGCGCGTAGCAGAAAGATTAAAAAAATGTATTCCGTCCTCTGATTTTATCTCGCGGCACGGGGGCGATGAGTTTATTTTAGTGCTGCATACACTAAAAACTGTTGAGGAAATTGAAGAAATGACCGAGCAGATTGTAAAAGAAATGTCGCTTCCTTTTTATATAGACGGAGATAAAGTGCTAACCTCTACAAGCGTTGGCATCAGCCTATTTTCAAAGGAATGTCAGCAGCAAATTGTCCCAAAAGACGCAGATGAACTAATTGACCGGCTGATCAAGCAAGCAGATATTGCGATGTATGTAGCAAAACGAAATGGACGAAACACATATGAAATGAGTTCATCTTCATCAAATGAACGAATCATTAAAACAATCAGCATGGAGAATGAGTTAAAGTATGCGTTAGAAAGAAATGAGTTTCAGCTGGTTTATCAGCCGTTAATCGATTTAAAAACGTCTGGTGTGATAGGGGCAGAAGCGCTTATCCGATGGAATAGCGCAAAATTTGGTACCGTCTATCCAAATGAATTTTTGCCTATTTTAGAAGAAGTAGGTCTAATTGTGCCCGTTGGCAAGTGGGTGTTAGAAGAAGCGTACAAGCAAATGAAAGCATGGACGGAGCTGAATTCAAAAGCGAGCAAAATAGGAGTAAACGTATCACCTATTCAGCTGAAGTCCTCACGATTCGTAGCGGAGATTGAGCAAATCTTGCAAAAAACAGGCCTTGAGCCGCACTTTCTGGAACTTGAAATCACTGAAAGCGTCATTCAAAACAGTCAAGAATCGAAAAAAGTGCTAAACCGCCTGCGGAGTCTAGGGATAAAAGTGGCGATGGATGATTTCGGAACGTGCTATTCATCCCTTAGCTATTTGAAACACTTGCCGATTAATACGTTAAAAATTGATAAATCATTTATTGACGACTTAGACGAAGTTGGAAAAGTGCTAGTGGAAACGATTATTCAAATGGGAAAAAAACTTAATTTTGATCTCACCGCAGAAGGAATAGAAAACGAAGAACAGCTGCAGTTTGTGACGGAACAAGGCTGTCATATCGGTCAAGGCTATATATTTGATAAGCCGCTTTCTCCTGAAGAAATGAGCCGTTTGTTGAATTGAAGGAGAATGATGTATACGGAAAGAAGCTCTTTAATAGAGCTTCTTTTTTGATTTTTAATATGATATAAGGAGTGATAAAGTCGTGAAAGAATACGTTGGAATTTGCACGGTATGTCAAAAGGAAGTGTACTGCTTAGAAGGATTTTTGAACGGTGTGGTTGTTGAAGGGAAGCTTGTATGCTTTGCGTGTGAAGAAGAGGAGAAGCGTGACTCTTATAGAAACAAAAACTAGCTACCTGGGGTAGCTAGTTTTTGTTTACTGCGCATTTACTTTTTCAGCTTGCCAGTAGTACTCGCTGAACACATCAGAAAAAGCTTTGACGGTATTTGTGAGTTCTTCCATATTGTTATCGACGCCGCCTACTTCAATCAAAATGGAGCGGTCGGATAAGTCTTGATTATATAGTCCATTATTGCCGCTAGTTTTCTTTTTGCTTAACACTCCGCGGCTAAGGCCTGGATATTTTTCCTCTAGCTTTTCATGAATCGCTTTGGCCATTTTAACATTTTCATCAAATTTCGGGTTTGCTTCACCTAATACAATCATCATTTTAGCGTACGATTTTCCGTTGATAGCAGCCGTTGTTTTTTCTTGACGCAGTGAATCACGATGAATATCAATTAAATAATCAACGTCTTTGTTTTGCTGAAGAGCTGTTTCCACTACGCTTCGAGACATCGCATAGGCTCGTCCTGTACCCCAGCCTTTTTCATTCAGCTTTTGCGTCATATTAGTTGTATCTACTTCCGAGCCGATTCCGTCTGCTTTTAATTCCATTCCTAGCATTTGACCAACGAGCGTGATGTTGGTTTTGTTATCAACTGCTTTATTTTCGTTCGCTTCACCTTGCATACCAAGTAAAGGAAAATAAGATTCCCAGCTGTGCGTGTGGTAGATATACACAACTTTTTTGTCCCCCGTACTTTGCTTGGCCTGTGTTTGAGACTGTTTTTTACTTTCTTCGTACGTTTTGCTTTCAGCAGGATCCAAATCACGCTCCCCAGAAATGCTTTCGAGCGGAGGAGCTGACTCATGAGGAATCGTCGTATAATCCGTTCCTTCACCGGCTAGTAGAATATGAGAATCAAAAATAGAAAAGCCGGGCAGTTCTGATCCAAAGAGACTTCTTGTATCCGCCACGCGAATATTCGTCGCCAGCTGCAGAGCGACAGAAGAAAGAGGAGGCGGAGAGAAATCTTCTTCAAAGGCATGAGAGAAATGATGGTTTTCCGTATGCATGAAGTAGAACAAACTTTGAGCTTTATAATTTGATAGTGCTTGATAGACAACGTTTGAGTGGAGCGTATGCTGAAGAGTTGAATACGTGACGGTAAAAATAGCGGCAGATGTTAACAGAACAAATAGTATAGCGATAATTAATGATTTATAAGAAAGGATCCAAAAAAGCTTTTTAGGCTTTTCAGTGAACTTATTTTTCATAGAATAAACCTCCTCTAATGAAACTTTGAAATCAGCGGATGAGAGCTCTAAGAGAAGAATGTTATGTATCTACTATTTACTCTATTAAAAAGAAAAAGAAATATGATAGAAACCAGCATATTTAACACAACATAAAAAAGTTTATAGTAGGGCATACTGTAAAAAAACGGTGCGTATTGGAACTAGTTAGATGAACGATTCATGGGTTTATCATCATTTTATTAATACAGTATTATTTCCTTTAACAATGTTTGGCGTAGCATTTTGTGTACTGGGGCTGTTGCTGTACATGCTGTGGAAAGAAAAGCAAAAAGGAGGACCAAAAGAACACAAGAGCTCTTAAATAAGAGCTCATGTTTTGTCGAACATTCAGTTAGAAAAAGGGAGATTCACTTTCTCTAAGAACTCTATTCGGTTGTCAAAAGGATCCGCCACGTAAATTCTTTCGACGCCGGGAATGTTTTGGTCTTCTATAAAAGAAATACCGAAGCTAGTCAGATGATCTTTGAGCGCAGGTAGATTTTTAACGTGAAAGCCCGGATGCGCTTTTTTTGCAGGTGAAAAGGCAGGTTCAACACCAATATGCAGCTGATAAGAACCAAATTCAAACCACACGCCGCCGCGCTTTTTTAGACTTTCCGGCTTTTCGACTTCTGTTAAGCCAAGAACGGTTCCGAAAAAGTGTCGAGCTTCGCTTTCTGAATTCGGGGGTGCAGCTAGCTGAATATGATCAATATGCGTCAGTGTAAAAGTCATGAACATTCCTCCTTAAATAGTAGAGTACTAGTTAAGTTTACGTGATGTATACGTGTAAATAAATGACAAAAAGGTGATGCTTTTCATAAGAAAAGCTTATAAAGAAGTGCGATTTTATATACATATAACACCAAATGAGGTATATTTTATTTTGTTGTTATTTAGTAGAATTGGAGATTAATATGGAATATCACTATACGTTAACCAAAGATGATTACGTAGCTTTTAACATGCATCACGCTCAACATTCGGAAAGAGTCCAAAAAGTGCTGAGAGTTCAGCGATGGATGTCGCTTATTTTTGTTCTTATTCCTTTGCTTGTTTCGTGGGTTGAAGGAGAATTTTTACTTGGCATGTTCGTAGCGTTTGCGCTGCTTGCGGTGCTGTGGTTTTTATTTTATCCGAAATATTTTTACGGAAGTATTAAAAAGAACATCGTAAAGGTAATAAATGAAGGAGATAACAGCAGTCTGACGGGTGAGCATACGATGATGGTTACGGAAGAGGCCTTGGTAGAGAAAAGCTCAAAAGGAGAAGTGAAGACTCCTTGGTCAAGCATCACTCAAATTAGAGAAACCGATGAACATATCTTTATCCTTGTTAGCGCAATGAGCGGATATGTTATTCCTACAAGCGCATTTGCAGAAGTAAAAGCGTTACAGCAGTTTAAAGAAATGCTGAATGCTGCAAGGAAAACAGGCTGAGTAGTAAAAGCCATATAAAAAACGCCCTCTTAGATACTTTTCTAAGAGGGTGTTTTTTAACAGCAGTCCCAGTTGTACAAAACATCTTTAAAGTTACGGTTGCGAAGGTCTTGTTCTTTAATAAAGAAATTGGCCACTCCTGCATCACCAAACATAATATCAGCGTCGTCGTCCATGGCAAATTGAAGAAGCAGAATGTTGTATGCTCGCAGCGCTTCATCGTAGTCCCGAGGATCGCTTTGAGTGAAAAAAGCGTATCCGCCCATTTTGTGATACTCGCCCGTAAGCTCATCCCAGTAGATTTCTTCCATTTCTTCATCGTCAAAAAAACCTGGTTCTACAGCGTTATAGTGATAGTCAGTAGGGGAAACGGGTTCGATTCTTATTTCAAACTGTAAGCCTACTTCTTGAGGAATAGGGAACATATCTCGGTCAATTTCTTCAAGATACGTAAAATCCGTTGTTAATTTGTTTTCGTCGGTTGTTACATCTTCATAAAAAACGACGCGAAAGTCTTTTTGAGTCGTAGGGTGGTCAAAATCCAGACCATACACATCACCAGTGTTTTTGTTATCAGCTCCGCAAATAAAAAATTGAAGCATGCCTTGAGAGGGCATGTTTTCATAGGAAGGAACTTCAGAAAAATTGATTTGTGCCATCAGCAGCATCGGCTTGCCCTCGGAGTCTAGAGGATGATTTGCTTCTAGAGGAAGGTAAGGGTTGCCGCCAAACTTGCTTTCATATAATTTTGGACTATTCATAACCGTATGGAGATGGATATAAGGTTTACATGTTTGCTCAATTTCTTTTCGATAAGGTTCTAGCTTAGGAGGCAGTTCTAATTTTGATAGAGGATTCATATGTACTCTCCTTTTTGTTTGAAATAAAAAGAACATTTGTTCGTATCTATATTTTATCGTAATACACACGAAAAGGGAAGAGAAATCGTATAAAAAAAGTCCTTTGCAGAAGCATCCGCAAAGGGCACAAAAGAATGATAGCGTTTTCATTATGAGACTTGCTAAATTAATGCTTATTTAGAAAAGAAACCTTTTAAAGCAAATGCGACGTTTTGCGGTCTTTCCGCTAAGCGGCGCATAAAGTAGCCAAACCAGTCGTTGCCAAAGGGAACGTATACGCGCATTGTATAGCCTTCTTTTGCGAGGCTAAGCTGCATATCTGTTCGGAATCCGTACAGCATTTGAAATTCAAACTGGGTGCGCGGGATGCTGTTTTTGTGAGCGAACTCTTTTACTTTTGCAATAATATTGTGGTCGTGAGATGCAATCGCCGTGTATGTTCCGCTGAGCAAATGTTCTTCGATAATCCGCATATAGTTCTCGTCAATTTGGGCTTTATCTTGAAACGCCACGGTTGGTGATTCTTGATACGCGCCTTTTACCAATCGAAGAGGAATGCCTCTTAGCTCTTTTACATCTTGTTCAGCGCGGAACAGGTAAGCTTGAATAACCGTTCCAACATTATCAAACGTCTCTCGAAGCTCTCGTAAAATATCTAGCGTCATTTGACAGTGCGCATAGTCTTCCATGTCGATTCGAACAAAGTTATCGTATTTTTTCGCCGTTTCAAGAATGCGGCGCATGTTCTCAACGCAAAAACTGCGGTCAATATCCAAACCAAGCTGCGTCATTTTGACAGATAAGTTGCACGTTACACCGGCTTGCCCCATAGCTTCCAGCGTTCTGACGTTATATTGTGTTGCTTCGATGGCTTCTTCTCTGCTTGAAACAAATTCCCCTAAATGATCAAGCGTACAAACAAGTCCTTTTTCATTCAGTTCCCGTACTTTTTTGATCGCATGTTCAATCGTGTCGCCAGCTACCACTTGAGCTGCACCAAAGCGAAGACCCCATTTTTTCGCCGCTTTGTTTAGCGCTTTATTTTGGGAAGCGTGAAGAAACACATTTTTAGATACCTCTGCTAACATAAATATCTCCCCCTATAGAAAAAATCCCTTGTTGTTTTAAGATAGAGCAGCCTAAGGCTGCTCTACTGAGTATTAAAGCGTTGTGCTTGTTGTTTTTGCTTGCAGGTGCAGAATCAAGTAATCAGGGCCGCCAGCTTTTGAATCTGTTCCTGACATGTTGAACCCGCCAAACGGCTGGTACCCAACGATGGCACCTGTACAACCGCGGTTGAAGTAAAGGTTTCCGACGTGGAACTCTTCTTTTGCACGCTCGATGTGTTCAGGCGTATTTGAAAGAAGGGCACCTGTTAAGCCGTAGTCTGTATTATTAGCAATTTCCATCATATGATCGAAGTCGCGCGCTTTGCAGAATGCTACGACTGGGCCGAAGATTTCTTCTTGCATTAAACGTGCTTTTTCATCTACATCTGCAATGATCGTAGGCTGAATGAAGTAGCCTTTTGAATCATCTGCTTCTCCGCCCGTCATTAAACGGCCTTCTTCTTTACCGATTTCAATGTACTTTGTAATTTTGTTGAAAGAAGCCTGGTCAATAACAGGTCCCATATACGTATTTACATCTTCAGGACTGCCCATTGTTAATGTTTTTGTCAGCGCAACTGCTTTTTCAAGAACGATATCGTATACGTCTTGGTGAACAACTGCACGAGAGCCTGCTGAACACTTTTGTCCAGAGAAGCCAAATGCTGAATACACAATAGAAGAAGCAGCTAAATCTAAATCAGCATCTTTATCTACAACGACCGTATCTTTACCGCCCATTTCAGCAATAACGCGTTTTAGCCAGATTTGACCAGGCTGTACTTTTGCCGCGCGTTCATAGATGCGGCAGCCTACTTCACGAGAGCCTGTAAATGAAACAAAGCGTGTTTTTGGATGATCTACTAAATAGTCGCCAATTTCGCTTCCGCTTCCCGGCACGTAGTTCAGTACGCCGTCTGGAAGGCCAGCTTCTTTCATTACTTCTACAAATTTTGCTGCGATAACCGGTGTATTGTTAGCCGGTTTTAATAGAACCGTATTTCCCGCTACGATTGCTGCTGCAGCTGTTCCTGCCATGATCGCTAACGGGAAGTTAAACGGTGAAATAATAACGCCGACACCAAGCGGAATGTAGTTAAATTTATTTTCTTCACCTTCGCGGCTCTCAACAGGCGCGCCGTCTTTTAGCTGAACCATTTGGCGAGCGTAGTATTCAAGGAAGTCAATTGCTTCTGCTGTATCAGCATCTGCTTCTTTCCACGGTTTTCCGGCTTCTTTCACAAGGTAAGCTGAAAATTCATGCTTGCGGCGGCGAATAATGTCCGCTGCGCGGAAAAGAATATCTGCTCGTGCTTCCGGCGCTTCTTTTTTCCACGTATTAAAGGTAGAAAGTGCTGCTTGCATTGCTTTTTCAGCCAAGTCTTGATCTGCTTTTGACACGCGGCCGATAACTTCTGTTTTATTTGCTGGGTTAATGGACTGAATTTGATCTTCTGTTGTAATTAATTCTCCGCCAATTACAAGAGGATAGTCTTTGCCAAGCTCTGATTGTACTAGTTCTAGTGCTGATTCAAACGCATCTTTGTTTTCCTCAATCGAAAAGTCTGTGAAAGGCTCGTGTTTGTATTGTTTGATTTCGTTGATATTCATTGTGTTCATTTTCATTACCCCTTTTTTTAGAAAATTTACAAGATAATTAATATTCCAACACCCTATACCTGTATTATAATCACCTTATTATCGTTTTGTACATAGTTTTTTAACAAAAATGTTCAAAAAAATTAAAAATAAACACTTTTGTTTAAAGAACCAATGAATCTATGGTTTTTATAGTGATTTTGACAAAACGAAAAGAAAGAAGTGTCGGTAAAGTATAAGAAAAGATGTTTTGAAGTAAAGAATTACGATAGGGGAAAGAGTTTATCGTTAGTAAATTAAAATGATCTTCCTTTCAAAAAAACAATAGACAAAGTTGTTTAATATAAATTATCATATAATTCGAAAAGTATTTTTTGTCGAATGAAGCTATCTTTTTCGTCAAGTGAAGGCTTCATTTGAATGCACAGATAAAAGGAGGGTAGGAAAACGGCAGGTATTTGTCCACATTATTGTAAGGGCTTACATATTTAACGCGCGATGCGAAGAACGTGTAATTCTTTAAATGACGGTTCCTATGAGGAGGATTTTAACATGAGTCATCAACCGCCTGAGTTAAAAAAAGAATTAAAAATTCGACACATAACCATGATTTCTTTAGGAGGAATCATTGGTGCCGGTTTGTTCATTGGAAGCGGATCACTCATTAACGCAGCAGGTCCTGGTTCCATTTTTTCGTACGCGTTTGCCGGTTTGCTTGTCATTTTAGTTATGCGAATGCTGGGAGAAATGTCCACAGCTAATCCTTCAAGCGGCTCGTTCGCAACATATGCCAGAGAAGCGCTTGGGCCGTGGGCCGGCTACACAATCGGCTGGCTGTACTGGTTTTTCTGGGTAATTGTTATTGCAGTTGAAGCGATTGCGGGTTCAACGATTATTCAATATTGGTTTCCGTCTTTACCGTCTTGGGGTGTGAGTCTGATCCTAACGTTTTTATTAACGTTAACGAACTTATACTCTGTTAAATCATTTGGTGAATTTGAATACTGGTTTTCACTTATTAAAGTAGTTAGTTTAGTGCTGTTTTTACTTTTAGGAGGAGCGATCATCCTCGGTTTAATACCGGGAGTAGAGTCTCCGGGAGCATCGAACCTTCTTCACAGAGGCGGATTTCTTCCAAATGGAATCAGCTCCGTCTTTTTAGGGGTGGCGATTGTGATGTTTTCTTTTATGGGAACAGAAATTGTCGCAACAGCGGCTGGAGAATCGGCACAGCCTGAGCGAGCGATCACCATCGCAACAAATACTGTTATTTATCGTATTTTATTTTTTTATCTTGGGTCGATTTTAATCTTGGTGACTATTCTTCCATGGGATTCTTCAAGCTTAATGAAAAGTCCGTTTGTTTCGATACTAGAGCTGGTAAACGTTCCGGCAGCTGCTCAAATTATGAACTTTATCGTACTAACTGCCGTCCTGTCTTGCTTAAATTCAGGTCTATACACCAGTTCTCGTATGCTGTACTCAATGGCGCAAAAAGGAGACGCGCCGCGCATGTTTTTGAAAGTGAATAAAAAAGGCATCCCGTTTAATGCCATTGTAGGGTGTACCGTGATTTCTTACATCAGCGTTGGTTTTAACTATCTTTCACCTGATAAAATCTTTTTATTTTTAGTAAACGCATCGGGAGGCGTAGCGCTTCTTGTGTACCTTGTTATTGCTTTTTCACAGCTTCGCATGAGAAAGAAATACGAGAAAGAAAAGCCAGAAGCATTAAAAATCAGAATGTGGCTGTTTCCTTATTTAACGTATGGAACGATTGCGGCAATTACAAGTATCTTTATTGCGATGGCATTTATTGATTCACTTCGCACTCAGTTTTATCTCACGCTGCTGATTGCTGTATTTGTGGTATGTTCGTACTTCTTTATGAAAAAGAAAAAAGATGATAGTTCCCTATCAGGGCAGGGGAATAAAAGAATTTCTTAATAGAAGAGAAAATCATCACGAGGGGCTAGGGGGAAGTAAATTGGCAGACAAAGAGTTAAAAAGAGGGCTTGAATCTCGTCATATTCAAATGATTGCTCTTGGAGGAACGATTGGGGTAGGGTTATTCATGGGTTCAGCAAGCACCATTAAATGGACGGGGCCATCCGTCCTGCTTGCGTATGCTATTTGCGGCGTTTTTATTTTCTTTATTATGCGTGCAATGGGGGAAATGCTTTACTTAGAGCCAAGTACGGGTTCATTTGCGACATTCGGTCATAAATATATTCATCCGTTAGCTGGTTATATCACGGCTTGGAGCAACTGGTTTCAGTGGGTAATTGTCGGCATGGCAGAGATTATTGCAGTCGGAGCTTATATGCAGTACTGGTTCCCTCATTTACCGGCGTGGGTTCCGGGAATTGTCGCCATGGTTATTCTGGGTGGGGCCAATTTAATTTCGGTGAAATCGTTTGGAGAGTTTGAATTTTGGTTTGCAATGATTAAAATCGTGACGATTGTTCTCATGATTATTGCCGGTCTTGGCCTTGTTTTCTTCGGTCTTGGAAACGGAGGAGAAGCGCTTGGACTATCGAATTTGTGGGCAAACGGCGGTTTCTTTACAGGCGGATGGTCCGGCTTTTTCTTTGCGCTGTCGCTTGTTATTGCTGCCTATCAAGGAGTAGAGCTTATTGGAATTACAGCAGGAGAAGCAAAAGATCCTAAAAAAACGTTAACAAGTGCAATTCAAAGCTTAATTTGGCGTATTTTAATTTTTTATATCGGCGCCATCTTTGTGATTGTAACGGTGTATCCGTGGAACGAGCTGGATTCACTCGGCAGTCCGTTTGTTTCTACGTTTGCTAAAGTAGGAATTACAGCAGCGGCGGGAATTATTAACTTTGTCGTGATCACAGCGGCAATGTCTGGATGTAACAGCGGAATTTTCAGTGCGGGACGTATGCTTTACACGCTAGGTGTAAACGGTCAGGCTCCGGCCTTTTTTACAAAGGTTTCTAGAAACGGTGTGCCTATTTATAGTACCGTTGCGGTGATGATTGGCTTAGCTGCGGGCGTTGTTTTAAATTATATTGCACCGCCAAACGTTTTTGTGTACGTGTACAGTGCGAGCGTGCTTCCAGGTATGATTCCGTGGTTTGTGATTCTTATCAGTCAAATTCGTTTTCGAAAAGCAAAAGGAGCGGCGATGGACCAGCATCCATTTAAAATGCCTTTTGCTCCTGTGACGAACTACGTAACCATCGTATTTTTACTTATGGTGCTTGTAGGCATGTGGTTTAATGATGAAACGCGCATATCGCTGATTGTTGGCATTATCTTTTTAGCTATTGTTGTGCTGAGCTACTATGTACTAGGTATCGGTAAGCGCACGGAAGCACGGTCTTCTGAAAGACGTAAGCTAGTGAAATAAATGATTTTGTAAGAGAGGCTGAAAAGCATTTTAGTTTAAGAAGAAGATCCGAACGATGAATGTAACGCGTTCGGATTTTTTATTGGAATGGTGAACGTAGGTTTCAGCTCATGCATCTTATTTGTTCGTCTTTAGATTGGATTGATTTAATCTCTTTTGAACAGAGGAGAAGAAGCGAAGTCAGCGCTTTTCTTAGGCTGTTTTCTTCTTTTATTAATGAGGTGCATGGCAAGAAGGAAAAAGAAAAAAGAAAAAACCAGAGTCAAATTGGCGTGTTCAGGCATAAGATAATCCAACTCAAGCGAAATGCAAGCGGTGTTTTTCTTGAGGAAAGAGTAACTAAAGAAAAGGAAGTGTTCGTATGTCTGGAAACGCTGGATGTGGATCTGGTTTTGCTTTATTAGTTGTATTATTTATTTTATTAGTGATCATCGGCTGCAGCTGCTACGGCGGAGGCTTTGGCTGGTAATTCACTCATTTCAAAAGCCCTATAAGGGCTTTTTCTATGCTTATAAATAACGTTTTTTCCCGTTTTGATAAATGTTGACGTGAAAGCCGTTCATTTCCCCGATATAGAGTTCAGAGGGCAAATCAGCTACTTTGATAGATGAAGTAATTTCTACAGTTTGATATCCCTTTGATTCTAGCGTAACGGTATGAAGTTTGGGCTTATTCATCATTTGTAAAAAAGGCTGTTCATCTTCAAAAAAAGCGGGCTTATCGATTGCGACTTCAAATGTAACAGGCTTTGAACGGTTATTTTCAAAGGAAAGCTTGCAGTTTCCCGTTAATATGGTTTCTCTTTTATTAGTCTCGAATGTACAATTGCTGTTTTCAGCATCGTAAGAAACAGCATACATTCCTGACAACACGGTCTTTTGCATGACTTCAATCATGAACCCAGGGCCGGAAGTAACGATGAATGCAGCTAAAATCGTTAGTTTTAAACGATGACGGTTTAAACTTTTATAAAGTAAAAAAAGACTTATTAAAAGCATGATTGCCCACGCATTGTTAGCATAATAGAATCCCGTCATTGTTTCTTCATTTCCATAAATGGGAAGACCTAAAAAAGAAAAGACAGAATTAATAAGCGGCGCTGAGTTAGGGAAAGGGATGTCTAAAATAAAAACAGCTAGTAAAAAGATGAGTCCTTTTATCAAAAGTGATCGTTCACGAATCATGTTGTTCCTCCTTAGCTATAAATCACGTATCATTATATACTATTATTATCTTTTTTTGTAATTAATGGTTATTTTATTGCGCGGGAGGAAAGAGAGTGGAAAATAAATTCATAAAAAATGTACATGTCCATTTATAAGTGTCATAGTGTCTTAGAAAGCAGAATATGAAATATTTATTTTTGTGCAGATGATACATATTGCTGAATGAAAAAATTTTATGCCGCATCACAATCCAGAAATGTTGGTAGCCTCAAAGCTTACACAGAGGGTTTTAACCGATACATAATTAGCATAAAGCCTGTCTTAGAACAGAAACTTGCTATTTCTAAATTGATATGTTACACTAAGGTTAATTATTTTTGTTCGGTATGAAATTGAAAGAAGAGAAATATTCTTCAAAAGAAATTTTTATCTGGAAATAGTACGATTGAGCAAGGGTAGTAATATATGTGTGGAGTAATTCCACCACTGGAGGAAATAGTATGACTGAAGGTACAGTAAAATGGTTTAATGCAGAAAAAGGTTTCGGTTTCATCGAAATTGAAGGCGGAGAAGATGTATTCGTACATTTCAGCGCAATTCAAGGCGACGGATTCAAATCTTTAGACGAAGGTCAAAAAGTGACTTTCGACATCGAGCAAGGTCAACGCGGTGCACAAGCTGCTAACGTTGTAAAAGCATAATTTTATGCAATCCAAAAAAGACTCCGACTTTGGACGGGGTCTTTTTTTATTGTAACAAACACGCAGGTAACGGAGGAATACGTATGAGTAAAGCAAAAGGTAAAGGCGGCACGGGGCGAGGCACCGGAAAAAAAGGGTGGAACCGCTGGCAGGCGAGTGCAAAAAAGAAGAAAAATGCAAAGCCTTATAAAAGTAAGGGAACAAAAAATGCTGATAAGCCGGAAGGCAACTAATCCTATATGCGCAGTATCATCTGCAACTTCGACTTACTCTGCTTGAGTAAGTTTATTTAATGTAGAATTATTTTTTTATTGCTTTTTTGACAGATTGCTGTCACTATATGAAATAATAAAGTGATTTGTGTGAATTTTCTATAAAAATTGATTTTTTTTGCAAACACTTTCATATTTCGACAACCTTTTTGATTTTTATCGGTTATACTTCTTTATAATAGATTATAGAAAGATGCAGGGGAGCATAAAGTGAGAGAGGAAAGCGACAGTTTACCTGTACGCTTTTTACGTTTCTGGACCGTATTGCAGTAGCGTCGTAGTAAGTAGATCATGCATCAGTTTAGAACACATCAAAACTCAACTAAGTGTAACGGGGGGATATGAGTGAGCGTAGGCATCGTAATTGAAAAAGTTCAAAATTATGCTATGTTAGAAGATCATGTTTTGGTTGAAATGGTTCATAGTGGAGACGAAAAATCATTGGAGTATTTAATCAACAAGTATCAAAATCTTGTGAGGGGTAAAGCAAGAAAATACTTTTTGATTGGGGCTGAAAAAGAAGATATCGTCCAAGAAGGAATGATTGGACTGTACAAAGCAATTCGCGACTTTAATGAAGACAAGCTAACATCTTTTAAAGGTTTTGCGGAGTTATGTATCACAAGACAAATTATTACGGCGATTAAAACGGCTACTCGTCAAAAGCACGGTCCGTTAAATTCGTACATTTCATTGGACAAGCCTCTGTATGATGAAGAATCAAACTATACGCTGATGGATATGATTCCTGGCGATCAAATTGCTAATCCGGAAGCGGTGCTGATTCATCAAGAAAAAGTGGAAGACCGCGAGTTAAAAATTGCGGAAACACTTAGTGAATTGGAAAGAAAAGCATTGACGCTGTATATGGACGGCCATTCATACGCTGAAATTTCGAAAGAATTAAACACCCACGTCAAGTCAATTGACAACGCGCTGCAGCGTATCAAAAGAAAGTTAGGTCGAGACGTAGAAAGCAGACAAGCTATTTCATAATGAGTAAAGAGGACCTTATTGGATAATAAGGTTCTTTTTTATTGAATAGTTGGCTACTCTGCCCTTCTATACTGAAATATTTAGCGAATTCAGGTTTTCACCATGATTTCCTTTATGTGTTAAAATGGTAGCGGTTTCATTTTAAAGGAGAATCTTATGCTTTTCTTTCTAGACAAGCATCACGCCAAGCTAACGTGGATGATTGTAGGAATCGGACTTGTTCTTTTTTTCGTAAGGCGAGAGACGCTTGCATTTGTGCTAATTAGTTACGTATGCTTACAGGGAATTCAGCACCGCAGGCTTATTAATAAGAAAATAAAAGCTACTTCTTGGGCTAAGCGTCTTCTATACGCAATATGTTTTTTACTGTTAATTGCTGTATTGGCTTATTCTACGATGCATATGCTTGCTTGGGCGCATAGGCATTATGTATTTATTGTTTTTCAATTCATCATAATTTATTTGCTGCTTCTTTTTGGTAAATTTTTATTCTATCACTTCATTCCAAAGACGATGAATAAGCTAAGTGAATAAAAAACAGCCGGACCTCAAAGGGGTTTCGGCTCTTTTTCACGGTCTTTTAAAATGTCTTGAATAATTTCAATATGAACAGAAGCCCACGATTGTTCACGAAAATGAAGAAACACGCTTGGAATGAGCATAAAAACGTACAGCACGACAAAAATAATCCAAAGCCAGCTGCCGTCTTTAAATAAAAATTGCTGCAGCCGCTGCGAAAATAAAAAAAAGAGCCAAGGCAAGGCAGAAACAAGGATAGGGATCACGCCGGACCCGTTTTTTTCTTTGGTCATTCGGTAATAAACCTTTCGCAAAGTAGCGCTGTCGAGCGTAAGGTAAAGCTGCCGGATTTCTTCCATTTCCGCTAATTCATCAATTTCTTCTGCGTTTTGGTTTTGATGGGCTGCTTTTTTTAGTTTAAGGTAGACTTTATGAGCATCGCCGCGCAGTGAAAACATATACCAGCCTCCCGCATATTGTTTCGTCTTCTTTAACAGAGTTTGCAGGTGCATGTAAATATATACAAAAAGTTTCGTGATGCGAAAGAATAAGAAAATAGAAGTGAAAGCGTAAATCATTAGTAGAAAAAGAGAGAAAATAGTTGATTTTATCTCTTTTTGGCCGCCTTTACACATTGACTAGCAGCACATATACTAATAAAAGAACAATTAGTTACCTAGGTAAATAAATTAAAAGGTGAGGTGAGAAAAGTGAATAACTTGGTGTTTCATGAGCTTCATCAAAAGTCGAGATTGTCTATTAAAGAAGTAAATGAAGTGTTAAAAGCGTACGGGCTATACAGCTCACAGTATTCAATTTTATTTTGTTTAAAGCGATTCGGCTCGATGACGCAAACGGAGATTTGGCAGTATTTAAATGTCGAAGCACCAACGGTTACCCGCACGTTAACAAGGCTTGAAAAAAGCGGATGGATCGTTCGAAAAGCAGGCAGTGATAAACGAGAGCGCATCGTTTATTTATCTCCTCAAGCGAAGAAAAAGCTTCCGGAAATTCAGCAAGAAATTGAACGTTTAGAAGAAAATTTGCTAATTGCTTTATCCGACAGCGAACAAGATCAGCTTATTTCGTTATTAAAGAAAATTTGTAAATCTACAGAAAAGGGTGAAATGAATGACGAACCAGCAGGAGCCAATCTGGACTAAAAGCTTTATCAGCATTGCGATTACCAACTTTTTTATTTTTGTTGTGTTTTATGCATTGCTAACGCTGCTGCCGATTTATGTATTAGATGCCTTAGAAGGCACGAGTACGCAGGCAGGGCTTGTTGTTACCATCTTTTTATTATCTGCGATTATTGTTAGACCATTTTCAGGGAAAGTCATTGAAAACATTGGAAAGAAAAAAACGCTTGTATTTAGTACCCTCATTTTTGCGCTTTCTTCCTTCTTATATATGTTCATCCACCATTTTAGCGTGCTTTTATTACTGCGCTTCTTTCAAGGGATTTCATTCAGCTTAGCAACAACCGTCACCGGAGCGATTGCAGCGGATTTAGTTCCCGCTAAACGACGAGGAGAAGGACTTGGCTACTTCGGAATGTCAATGAACTTAGCCGTTGTTGCAGGGCCATTTTTAGCACTAACGCTTCATCAATACATGGCATACAACATTATTTTCCTTGTATTTGGCGTGATTATGCTCGTTGGCTGGCTGTGCGGAATGATGGTCAAAAATCTTCAAGAAAACGCTGCTCCATCAGTAAAGAAATCATTTTCACTGAGCGATTTGTTTGAAAAGAAATCCATGCCGATTTCATCTGTAGGTATTCTTGTTTCTTTTTCGTATGCAAGTATTATTTCTTTTATTTCTGTGTACGCACAGTCGCTTGGATTGATTAAAACAGCAAGCTTTTTCTTTGTCGTATTCGCAGCTGCGATGCTGATTTCACGACCGTTTACAGGAAGATTATTTGATAAATCTGGACCAAACATTGTGATTATTCCATCGTGTATTGTTTTTGCGATGGGTCTATTTAGCTTAGGCTTTACACATTCTTCTTGGATGCTGCTGTTTTCAGGCGCATTAGTAGGACTGGGCTACGGAACGTTGCTTCCTAGCTTCCAAACGCTTGCGATTCAAGCGGCGCCTGCTCACCGAAGCGCATATGCAACTGCCACGTTCTTTACGTTTTATGATAGCGGCATTGCAGTCGGTTCATTTGTATTAGGAATTGCAGCAGGTGCTTTAGGCTATTCAAAACTGTACTTTGCGCTTGGTATTTTTGTTCTTTTGATTACACTTTACTACAAGTGGATTGCAAATTTACGTCAAAAACAAAAAGCAGCAAATATCCAAGTGGGCATGAAATAAAAAAGCTCGGCGTAATATGCGCCGAGCTTTTTTATGGATTTTTTACAGGACTTTGGAAGGGAAGCATATTTAAGTCAAAAGGTACTAGCCAATTCCTATCCATCTGCACCATACTTTAACAGGGGAACCATTTACATATTACATATAAAACTTCTTGGATGAAATAAAAAACAAAGGAGAACAAACATGAAAGTAATGAAACCTCTTATGGTCACAGCGTTAGGACTTAGTCTTGCTACTTTTTATGAAGGCGCTTTTCCTGCTGAAAAAGCTGTACAAGTACAGGCTGCCACAGATGAAAGCATGATTGCCGAAAAAGCCAAAACATATGAAGGAGCCGACTATACGTCCGGAGGCGAAACGCTAAGCGACGGGTTTGACAGCTCTGGATTTGTTCAATATGTGTTCAAGCAAGCGCTTGATACAACGCTTCCTCGTTCTGTGAAAGAACAATCAGAGCTTGGAACAGATGTTGACAAAAGTGAGTTGCAGGCAGGCGATGTATTGTTTTTTGACACCAATGAAAACGGTGAAGTGAACGTAGCCGCCATTTATATCGGAGACGATGAAATGATTTATGCATCTTCTTCAGACGGAAAAGTCGTGGTGAAAAACATTTCAAGCAGTGCCTATTGGTCATCGCATTTCGTCAAAGCAAAGCGCATTACGGGAGCACCGGAAATTGCACAAGATAATGAAGTGATTGCAGAAGCGCTAAAACATCTCGGCACACCATATGTATTTGGAGGTGAGTCGCCAACGGACGGTTTTGACTGCTCCGCATTTGTTGCGTATGTATTTCAGCATGCATCCGATGTCTATTTGCCGCGATCAACCGATCAGCAGTGGCAAGTTGGCGAAGAAGTTGCCCGCGAAGATTTAAAGCCAGGCGACGTTATCTTTTTTAAAGATACGTATCGTGAAGGGATTTCACACGTCGGCATCTACGCAGGCGGCAATCAGTTTATTCACGCCAAGCGCAGTGAAAATGTGACGGTTGACTACCTGACGAGCAGCTACTGGACATCTAAGTACGCCGGAGCAAGGCGCTACGATGACTTATCGCTGTCAAAAGACAATCCATTTGTGACGGAATCTCTTAAATATGTAGGAGAAGTACCTTATGCACAAGGTGGGACAAGCCCTTCTACAGGCTTTGATACGGCTGGTTTTGTTCAATACATTTACAAAGAAGCAGCTGGAAAAGACATTCCGCGCTATGCGAGTCAGCAGTGGGAAAAAGGAGAAAGTATTTCAAAATCTGACTTGAAGCCAGGAGATCTCGTCTTTTTTGAAGGAAGTTCACTTATTCCATCTATCTATATTGGAAATGACTATGTCGTTCACGTATCCACATCTGAAGGCGTAAAAATTACAAACTATAAAGTAGACAGCTACTGGGCGCCTAAATACTACGGAGCAAAGCGCATGCCATAAAGGGGGAAAACCAAGACAGTCTGGGGCTGTCTTGGTTTTTAATAGGTAGTCAATTGTTTTTATATGTCTTTGATTCGCTCTAGCGTTATCCCTTCCCGCTGCTCAACGGCTAAAGGGTGATCGGTTGGCTCTAACTCGATGAGCGGCCGTGTTCCAACAGAGCGTGTATGCACATTTGTTTTCAAATTTAACGTTTCGGGATAGCCAGGAATTGAAACTGAAAACCATCCGAAATAAGGCGGTTCATTTTCTCTTTTGTCACTTTCCCATAAATCTATCATTCGGCGGAAATTTTCTTCGCTTAAAGAAACCCATATGTTCCAAGTGAAAAATTCTTCTTCATTAAAAACAGGAATTTCAACACAGCCTCTTACGAAAAAATGTTCTTGATTCATGATACAAATCTCTGGATATAGTTCAAAGTCGTTTTGTCTGTCATCGTCTGACGCGTCATAATAGTAAAAAGGAGCTTCACTTGTATAGCTCATAGGCAAAGTAGGCTGAGGGTGTTCACAGGTTAAGTCTTTATAGTGAAGTTTATTCGTTTTCTTCTTGCCATATAATCGTCTTCTTCACATATTATTTTTGACTCCTCAGATAAAAGTATCTTCATTATAATACAAAAAAATGGCTGCTTAAGCGTATAATGTGTAAAAAAGTTTGATACCCCGTATCTTTTGAACTTCCTTTAATCGTTTAGTAAATAGAGAGTGCAAAAGGAGTGAAAATCATGTCACATTCAAAAAAAATCGAAACACAAACAGAAAGCTTTAACGATGCCTGCTGGAACGAGCATTACCCAAAATTACAGCAGTACTGCCGTTTTTTAGCACAAAATGTGTGGGACGGAGACGATATTGCCCAAGAAACGTATTTAAAAGCTCAGCGATATAAAGGTGAAGGGCACAAGCTGTCTTCCGCGCTGTTAAATAAAATTGCGTATCACCACTGGATTGATCTGCTGAGAAAACGAAAGCGTGAAGTAATAGCCGAAGAAAAAGGTTTGGAACAGCAAGCCGATAAGCATACGTTTGATAGTAAGGGGCACTCGGTCGAGCTGCTGCTTAGTCAGTTTACGCCAAAGCAAGCGGTTATTTTTTTCTTAAAAGAAGGATTCCGCTATCAGGTGAAAGAAATCGCTTCTATTTTACAAACGTCAGAAACAGCGGTAAAAAGCAATTTGCATCGTGCCAAGCAGCGGTTAGAAAAAGACGGTGAGCCGTTTTCCACGGATTCTTTTTGGGATGAAAAAGAACGAAAAGAGCTGTCAGAGCTTTTTTATAAGACGCTAGAAGCGCAGGATCCAGCACTTTTGATTCATGCTTTGCCTTCCTTAAAAAGTGTCATTCAAAAACCAACGTATACTCCGACATGCACTCTCTGCATGGCTGCATAGCCATATTACGTGTGATAAGGAGGATATATATGAGTACAATTCCATATGTAATTGAACAAAGTAACCGCGGTGAACGTTCGTATGATATTTATTCGAGGCTGTTAAAAGACCGGATTATTTTAATTGGTGATGAAATCAATGATCATATTGCCAACAGCGTGGTCGCGCAGCTGCTGTTTCTTGCGGCAGATGATCCTAAAAAAGATATTTCACTTTATATTAACAGCCCCGGAGGTTCGACTTCAGCAGGGTTTGCGATTTATGATACGATGCAGTACATCGAGCCGGATGTTCAAACGATTTGCACGGGCATGGCCGCTTCTTTTGGCGCACTGCTTCTCCTAGCAGGAGCAAAAGGAAAGCGCTATGCACTTCCGAACAGTGAAGTTATGATTCATCAGCCGCTAGGAGGGGCTAGAGGGCAGGCGACTGAAATTGAAATTAGCGCTCGGCGGATTTTAAAATTGAAGCAGCATATTAATGAAATCATATCAACACGAACGGGACAGCCGGTTGAAAAAGTGGCAAACGATACGGAACGAGATTATTTTATGAGTGCTGAAGAAGCAAAGACTTACGGAATTATTGACGGTATTCTGTTGCCAAAATAAAGAGACACCAAGGAAGCATAGACGGCAGCGTCTATGCTTGTTTTCTATAGAAATAAGAAAAAAGACCTTAGCATTATCTTTATTTTTCTTGAAAAGGTAGGTATTATATAAAATATAACAGATTTTAGAAAGTAGGTTTTACACATGCAAGAAGTGATTGGAGTAGAGCAGCGGTCTCTGTTTCAAAAAGTATTAGTCACATTTATTTTTTCGTTGTTTATTTCAACAGTTGGCTTATACGTAGGTCAATATGTGCCGCCGGCTTATTTTCTTCCGTTAGCGATTGCTGAACTTGTGATGCTGGTTGCGGCATTCATGTTACGAAAGAAAAAAAGCGTAGGATACGGTTTTACATATGCGTTTTCATTTATATCAGGCATCACGCTGTTTCCGATTGTTAGCTACTATGCATCAGTAGCGGGGGCGCAAGTTGTTCTTTATGCGTTTGGAAGCACGTTCGTTATTTTTACGGTGATGGGCGTGATTGGGGCAAAAACGAAAAAAGATTTAGGGTTTTTAGGCAGCTTTTTATTAGTAGCGTTGTTAGCACTAGTGTGCATCAGCATTTTCTCGCTGTTTAGTCCATTAACAACGCCTGGACTCATGGCATTTTCAGTAATTGGAACCATCGTTTTTTCACTTTACGTGCTGTATGATTTTAACAAAATGAAGCACGGTGAAATCACGGAAGAGCTTGTTCCACTGCTGGCACTATCTCTTTATTTAGACTTTATTAATCTATTCATCAACTTGCTTCGCTTTTTCGGTATTTTAGGAAGCGATGATTAATAAGAAAAACCTGTTGTCACAACAGGTTTTTTCTTTTATTTATTCTCCGCCGTCTCCATCTCCATCCTCGCTAACATCATCCGCTGTTTTTTCATAGTTGGGTCCGGTAGCATAAGGTTCTTTAAAAAACTTTTCAAGCCACGTGGAACTTGTAGCGACCGCTCCGTTTTTAGTGTGAATAAATTCACTGATTGTATATATTTCAACGACTTGCTTTCGATATTTCCGAAATAAAAATGCGCTGGCAACAACGCTAATGCTGATGATTATATACGTATTCATGAAATCCTCCTTATAAAAGGGTTAGTGTTATGTATGCCAGATAGCAAACGTGTATCCTTAGGACATTGTAAACAAATAGATTGAGGTAAATCATAATTGTGATGACTTTTAATGGTTTCTCTTATGGTTATTTTTGGTATTATGTATTTATGATGAAAAACAAGCCGAGGAGAAGATCCAGTCTGAAAAGGAGGGTAAGTATGAACAAAGTAGCTATTACATCGTTATTATTTTTCTTGCTAGTTGGTTGCAACCAAGAAAAGGTAAATGTATCTACACCTAATGATGAACAAGTTCCAGTGTCAGGAAGCATTGTGGTTAATGACAAAGAGTATGAAATGCGAGCAGGAGAATATGAATGGAACGGTGACGATGGTGCGCACATAACCAAAACGGATTCTTACTCACCAAAAGAGGCTGCTAAAGAATTTGATGACCTTACGCTAGAGAAAGATACCAAAGTTAAAATTCTACTAAAAAACAATCCAAAACTTACTGTCTATCAACTGAACCAAAACAATCAAAAAGAAAAAATTACGATAAAGAATAATCGTATTGAAGTGTCTTCAAACAGTGGTTACTATCTTTATGAAGTATCAGGTAAATGGCCTCATGGAAAGGCAACTTATTTATTTGATGTGAATGTGAAATAGCGAACTGATCGGATATTTGGGAGTTATAGTGAACTGCTATACATGCATGAATCTAAAACAAGTTCGTTTAGTGGTGCGAGCCTTTGAAAAAATGGTAGTATAGAGCAGGTACATAGAGAACGTAAATTTTTTGGAAGGATGCATGTTAGTGGTGAATTTTAACGAGTTTTTTACTATTTCTTCATATGAAGTAATGGAGCATTTGAGTCGAACAGAAAACGGAAAGAATATAGATGAATATGAAGTGATATTGTATAACGAAAACGTTAGTCAAACAGAAAACGTGATGATTAAATTTAAAAAGGTGAGCGATGAAATAGCAGTGGAAAAGGTACAAACGCTCTCCTACTTTGATCAACAGCATCCTAAACACCCCTGTAAGATTTGCGGCAGTGAAGTGATGGTAAAAGAGAACAGCACTGAAGAACTAGATGTTTACGCACATAATTGTTCATTTAACTACGAAGAAATAGAAGGTTGTTTAAGAGAACTAGTACAAAATGAACTTTTGCAGGATGGATTTACTCAAGAAGAATTTGAACGGAACTATGGCGTTAACTACCGCGACGACGATAACCAGCAATATGGCTTTTACGATGCCCAGCAAAGAGATACTTTTTACACCATCTTTAACGATAGCGTCTATCACACATCCTACAGGGGACCACAAGAGCTTCGCTGCAAGTTTTGCGGGATGGACGAAGAACTGCTTGTTGTAGACGGAGCCTTCTATCAAAAATGTACAGCGTTAACTCCACATACTAATCGAATTATTCATATGATTGAAGCAAGGAAACCAAACGAACCAGACGTAACAAAACGTTGATGAGAGAAAAGGGCCGGAGCTTGAGAAGAACATAAAAAAAGAAGCTTCCTTTTGAGCGAAAGGAAGCTTATCAAATTTGTACCTATAGGGTTGAGTGGTGCTTAATTAAATAGCTATCGGAATAACCGATGAATCATTAAAGTAAACAACTTCCGAAAGAATACTGCAGCCTTTCAGCTTTTTGAGCTGAGAGAGCGCTTCTTCTTTACTATCAAACTCGTACATTTTCATTTCGCCTTTTCCGACATAACACGTAATCACATACATTTTAGAAGTACCTCCACCTATCATTTAGAATTTATTAATAAAAAGCTATAGCAGCTTTTATTCCCTATTAAAATAGCGTAAGTGCGCCTGTGACAATAGCAAGGACAATGAGAACAAGAGACGTTAAAACGGCCCATTTAAATGCAAAGCGCTGATGTTCACCAAGATCAACACCTACCATACCTACAAGTAAGAAAGTAGAGGCCACGAGTGGACTTAACAGATGAACAGGTTGTCCGAGTACTGAAGCCCGCGCAATTTCCATCGGATCAATTCCGTAAGAAGCAGCAGTTTCAGCGAATATTGGTAAAACACCGAAGTAATAAGCGTCATTACTCATCACAAATGTAAACGGCATGCTTGTTAAAGCAACGATTGTTGGTAAAAACGAACCGAGTGAATCAGGAACTAAATGAATTAACAGGCTTGCCATTTCGTCAACCATTTTAGTGCCGGATAGTATTCCTGTAAAAATACCGGCTGCAAACACAAGGGCTGCAACGGTTAACGCGTTGCCTGCATGAGCCATTAAACGTTCTTTTTGATCCTCAAGTTTTGGATAGTTAATCATAAGAGCAAGTGCAAAACCAATCATAAATAAAACAGAAACTGACCAAATGCCAGAAACCAATACGACCATGAGTGCAATGGTTAAAGCTAAGTTAATCCAGATTTTTTTAGGCTGTGTAATATCTTCTTGAGAAGTTAAAGATGCGTCTTCAGCAAACGCAAGCGAGCTTTTTAATTCAAACTGCTCGATATCAATAGCACCAAGTCGTCTGCGCTCTTTTTTTCCAAGAATATAGCCTGTAAAAACAACCCACAAAGCTCCGCCAATTAACGTTGGAAGAAGTGGAATAAAGAACTCTGATGCATCGAGATGAAGGGCAACAATCGCACGAGTAGCCGGACCTCCCCAAGGCGTCATGCTGCTCATAATACTAAGAGAAAGCATCGCAACCGTCGTTAACACTAACGGGCTCATATTCAGGCGTTTATAAAGTGGAAGAAGAGCAGAAACCGTAATCATATAAGTGGTTGTGCCGTCTCCGTCTAGTGCAACTAAAAGCGATAGAAGAGCGGTTCCGATGACGATTTTGAGTGGATCGCCTTTCACGATTTTTAACAGCTGCTTAATTAATGGATCAAACAGGCCAGCATCAATCATAACCCCGAAGTATAAGATGGCGAACAGCAGCATCGCAGCTGATGGAGCTACTTGTTTTAACCCTTCTAGCATCATGTCTCCGACACCTTTGCCAAATCCTCCAATCACGGCAAAAAGAAGTGGAATGACCATTAAAGCGACGATAGGAGACATCCTTTTTGACATAATGAGATACGTAAAGACAATAATCATTGTAAAACCTAGTAGTGCTAGCATTCAAACAACCTCCTTTATTTTCCCTCTTTTCTTTGAAAGCGTTTACTTTTAGAGTAAAAAAACGTGACTAACATCTCTCATCCCCATGTATGATCCGTAGTTTGATTATTAAGAATTTTTAAAGCCGCTCTTTACTCCCGCTGATGTTTCTTGTTTTCATGTTAGTACATTTTTAAAAATAAAGGAAATATAGGTTTTTTTAGAAAGTTCATAAAAAATTTTTATAATGGTAGTCTAGAAAAAAGCTTGGTCTAAAAGAGAGGTTCTTCCAAGACGCAAACTTTTAGCTTTTGCTTTATTTTTCACTTAGCTTTAAAAAGTCAATAAATGCTTTCACGACCGCTAGATTCAAATAAGAAGGATCATACATGAGCCAGGTGTTTCGAAGCAAAGGTGATTCATCTCGGTATGAAAGTCCGTATGTATATAAGTTGTCGCTGGAGTGAAGGCAAATTTCAGGTAAAATCGCAAAGCCTAAATCATTTTTAACCATTTCTTTGGCTGTTTCTTGCCGGTCAACTTCCATTGCCACAAACGGAGGCTCTGAAAACTTGTCATGCCACCAGTCTTGAATGAGATCTTTTAGCGACGTATCGGTTTTATAGTTAATATAAGGCAGGTTCGGCAAGTCATCGATCGCAATTTCTTTTTTTGAAATTAAGCAAAGCCGTTCTTTTGTCAGCAGTGATTTTTCTCCGTTCCACGGGTAATTGCCTCGCAAAATACCAACATGAACACGCGAAGAGTCTAATAGATTCATAACTTGCGTACTCCACCCTGTATTTACGCTGAACTGTACATTTGGATAGTGAAGAGAAAACTGTTTTAAAATTTTTGGGAGTTTATGCTGCGCAAAGTTACTCGATACCCCTAGGCGAAGCGTTCCCGTAACGGTTTCGCTCATATTACGCATGCTGTCTTTTGTTTCTTGCAGCTGCTTCCACATATCTTCCGCATAGCGAACAAGATGCTCACCTTCAGATGTAAACTCAATTCCTTTTTTCGTTTTGAAAAAAAGCGTTACGCCAAATTCTTCTTCAAGATTTTTAAGGCGGTAGCTTAAAGAAGGCTGCGATACGTAGAGCCTTTCAGCCGTTCGTGTAATGTTCTTTTCTTCGTGAAGCGTTTTAATTAATATCCAATCTTTTTGATCCATCCCAATTCCCCCTTGTATTTAGATTATAAAAAAATTTTTAAAAAGACAATAAATTTTATGTATTTTACTTATGACCACCTCTATTATACGATAAATGGCAAATGAACCGGTTCTAAATAGTAAAAAAATAAAATGGTTTGATGAACGCCTCGGCGTTTGTTAGTAGGGGAGAAAGGTGATTAAGATGACGCGTATTCCTGTAACGGTTATGAGAGGTGGAACGAGTAAAGGGGTCTTTATCAATCATGAAGAAATGCCTGTGAACAAATCGGATTGGGAACCGTTTTTGCTAGATATAATGGGAAGTCCGGATCAACGTCAAATTGACGGATTAGGCGGAGCTAATTCGCTGACAAGTAAAATCGCGATTATTAAAAAATCAGATTTAGAAGAAGCCGACGTAGATTATACGTTTGCGCAGGTCAGCATCAGCGAATCTCTCGTTGATTTTAAAGGAAACTGCGGTAATATCTCCTCAGCAGTGGGGCCTTATGCCATTGAACAAGGACTTGTACAAGCTGTGGAACCGGTGACTAAAGTGCGGATCTATAATACAAATACTAAAAAAGTAATCGTAGCGGAAGTAGAAGTAGAAAACGAAAAAGTGAAAACAGAAGGATCATGTATGATTCCTGGAGTACCGGGTACAGGTTCACCTATTTATCTTTCGTTTGAAAATGGAGAAGGCGCCGTTACCGGAAAACTGCTGCCAACGGGAAATGCGATTGATCTGCTGCAAACGTCCATCGGGACAGTAAAAGCATCAATTGTTGATGTAGGAAATCCGCTTGTATTTGTTAAAGCAGCGGATATTGGCCTAAAAGGAACAGAACTTCCCCATGAATACACGGACAAACAGCTGAAGCTATTTGAAGAAATTCGCTCCATTGCAGCGGAAAAAGCGGGGCTGGCATCTCAAGACAAAGCAACTAAACTATCACCAGCCGTTCCCAAAATGACGATTATTGCTCCTCCAATGGACCACCGCGACGGGACTGGAAGAGAAAAAGCTGCTTCTGAAATGGACGTATTAATTCGCATGATGTCGATGCAAAAACCGCATCAAACGCTTGCTATTACAGGAGCAATATGTACAACAGCGGCTATTTATACAAAAGGCACGCTTCCATCAGAAATGGTTCAATTAAAAGGTGATACCGTTCGACTTGCTCATCCAATGGGAATTATGGAAACTAGTGTGGATTTAAAAAATGGACAGGTTAACGGAATCAAAGTAGTGCGTACAGCCCGTCTTATTTTTGAAGGATTTGTTTATACAAAGCATACGTACGATGTATGTTTATCAAGTTAATAATGTTCTTTAAAAAAAGCTCTTTCTAGGAAACTAGGAAGAGCTTTTTTATGTTAGACTATTTTTACTGAATATTGAAAAAGTGGGTGGGAGTATGAAAAAAAGAACGTATATTGATTTAAGCCACGTCATTGAAGACGGAGTTATTACACATAAAGGCTTGCCGGCACCGATCATTTGTGACTATTTAAGCCGAGAAGAGTCTAGAAAGCTGTATGAACCAGGCACTGAATTTCAAATCGGTAAAATTGAAATGGTTACAAATACAGGTACGTATATTGACGTGCCGTTTCATAGATACAAAGACGGAGCGGATTTATCTCAAACGGCTATTGATAAAACAGCCGGACTGGAAGGAATAGTAGTTTCAGTCGACCCGACTTTAACGGCTATTGATGAATCTCATTTTCAGCGTATAGACGTAAAAGGCAAAGCGGTATTAATTCATACAGGATGGGATCGCTACTGGAATACAGACGATTATTTAGAAAATCATCCATACTTAACAGAAAGCGCGGCGGCTTATTTAGTGGCTCAACAGCCCGCTCTTGTCGGAATTGATTCAATGAATATTGACGATATAAAAGGAAAAGCAAGACCAGCTCATACGCTGCTGTTAGGAGCGGACATTGTGATTGCTGAGCACTTATGTCACTTAGATCAACTAACGGAGTCCTTTTTATTTTACGCCGTGCCTCCTAAAATAAAAGGAGCCGGAACGTTTCCAGTAAGAGCATTTGCGGAGGTAGAAAGAAAATGATTCAGTTACATAGATACAGCGAAGTACAGGAATTTAAAAACCAAGTAGAGCCGCTTTTAGCGAAAAATGAAGTTCTTCATAACTTAGCGCTTGGCATTTTATACAGTTTACATGAAAACAGCAAACCAAATTTTATGGGTGTTATTTTAAAAGACGGCCGTGCTGCGCTTGTGTTACTGCAAACTCATCCTAAGCAAATTATTCTGTCTCAAATACAGCAGCTAACGGAGGGTGAACTAAGCGAAGCGGCAGAGCTGTTACAAGAAATCGCGGTACCGGGATTAGTTGGAGAGAGACAAACGGTTTTATATCTTTCTCAAAAACTAGCAGCGCTAAAAAATCAAGAAGCTTCTTTAAAAATGGATCAGCGTATTTACCGGTTAGGCAAAGTGAAAAAAGCTGCGGACGCTGAAGGAATGCTGGTAAAAGCAAAGTTGGAGCATCTTCCGCTCGTGACAGAATGGATTTGGGAGTTTATGGGGGTCATTGGAGAGCCTGTATCGAAAGAACAAGCTGCCAAAACAGGAGAAGCTTTTATTAAAGCAGAACGGCTATTTTTATGGGAAGCAAACGGGAAGTATGTGTCGATTGCCAATGCTACGCGTCCAACGGTCCATAACATTACAATTAACTTTGTATACACACCTCAAAAAGAACGTAAAAAAGGCTATGCCTCAAGCTGTGTATCCACGCTTTCTCAGCTTATGCTAGACAGAGGTTTTCAAACGACAAGTCTATACACAGACATGACAAATCCTACGTCTAA